>CEVS01020895.1_pt1 | contig 38523 bp, 22 predicted proteins | sample 361571 | NCBI WGS metagenome assembly CEVS01 (sample SAMEA2623850, study PRJEB7988) | marine metagenome | isolation source: saline water (ENVO:00002010), including | reverse complement strand
GGTTTTCATGCCTTATCAAATTCTGGGACCCGATCCTCTTTATATATTGAACCTTACGCCAGTGATGATAAATCATTACACTTTGTATTTCAGAAAAATTCAGTAATTAAAAGTTCAGATTTTGAATGCCATATTCAAACAGATGCTCAACGAATAGCTCAAAATAATTCTCTTTTGTCAAGCGGACCAGGTGATATAGATGATCAGAAGCTTAGAAAGTATAGATTAGCATTAAGTTGCACAGGAGAATATGCACAAAATTTTGCAGGGACTGGCACTGAAGCACAACAAAAAACAAATGTGCTAGCAGCTATGGTCACATCAATAAACAGAGTCAATGAAATTTATGAACGTGATTTAGGTATCAGACTTCTTTTGGTTGCTAATAATGATGAAGTTATTTTTTTAAATCCAAATACAGATCCATGGAACAATGAGTACAATACTACGACTGCACAAACATTGGACAATATTATTGGCGTAAGTAATTATGATATAGGTCATAATTACAATGATTCTGGAGGCGGTAATGCTGGATGTTTAGGTTGTGTTTGTGCAGCAGTATCACAAAATAACTTTCATAAGGGGCGAGGATGGACCGGGTCAAACAATCCGGTAGGTGACCCTTTTTATATCGATTATGTAGCACATGAAATGGGTCACCAATTTTATGGATTTCATACTATGAATAGATGCAGTAGATCAGGGTATAATACTGAAGTTGAACCTGGGAGTGGAAGCTCAATTATGGGCTACGCTGGTATTTGTCCACCAAATGTACAAAATCAGAGTGATGCTCATTTTAATTATGTAAATATTAGAGATATTGGGGGCTATATAAAAACGGGGTATAATGCTTATAATGACATAACAATTGCAATCTGCGAAGAAAGTCAGATTATTCAAAACCAACCCCCAACGGCTGATGCGGGAATTGATTATGTGATACCAACTGGCACGGCATTTGCTCTGACTGGGTTTGCATCTGACCCTGATGGAACCGAAACACTAACTTATAATTGGTCACAAAATGATACTGAGCCAGCTCCAGGCTCAGGAACTCCACAATCTAACTGGGACGAGGGTCCACTTTATAGATCTATTTTACCTACAACATCACCTACACGATATTTTCCAAAATTAGAAACAGTGGTTGCTAATGGTTTATCATCAACTTGGGAAGTTACCCCTAATGTTCCCAGAACCTTGAACTTTGCGTTTACTGTTAGGGATAATGGAAGCGGATTTACAGGAGACGACTCTACGGGTCAAGTTGCAACCGATTTAATGACTGTTGAAGTTATTGATACTGGATCACCATTTCAAGTTACATCTCAGTCCGAGTTAGATTTAACATGGAGTTCAGGTTCTACTGAAATTATTACATGGAATGTTGCTGGTACTGACGCAAATGGCGTTAATGCGTCAGAGGTTGACATATTGCTTTCTGTTGATTCAGGAGAAAATTTTGATATTGTATTAGCTGAAGGTATTCCAAATAATGGTAGTGCTGAAATAACTGTTCCTGGTCTTCCCTCGTTGTCATGTCGATTAATGGTGAAAGGAGTGAACCATATTTTTTATGCTTTAAATACCACTCCGTTTAGTATTGATTACTATTTTAACACTAGTTGTTACACATACAACTCAGAACAAAATCTAAATTTACCTATTCCAGATGGTGCTGGCGAAAATGAATTTGGAGATTTTCTAGTTCAGTATGTGCAGGTTGCAGAAAATGTTACAATATCAGATGTCAATTTTAATATTGATATCACCCATGCATACATAGGCGATTTAAACATCATCCTTCAGCACCCTGATGGAACTCAAGTGAATTTGCTAAATAGCGATTACTGTCAAGATCAAGTAGATCTTGACATAACTTTCGATGATGAAGCTAACCTTGACGTTCTTTGTGGTAATCCTACACAGGGGACATATAGACCAACAGGCGAACCACTATCAGCATTTGATGGTAAAAGTAGTGTTGGGACGTGGGTTTTAGGAGTTCGAGACTACTTTAATCAGGATGCAGGGATCTTAAATGATTTCTCACTTACCTTTTGTGAAACGGAGTTAATTTTGGGTGGAGGCACTTATGATTTAGATCAAGTTTATCTATACCCAAATCCTGTAAATGATATTTTGTATGTAAATTCTAATATAGATGATTTGCACATCACTTTGTATGATTTAAATGGGCGAGAACTATATAAAACAAGACACAAAGAGATACCAATGAAGAATTTAAGTAGCGGGATTTATATTGTAAAAATGGAGTCTAAATCACAAAATATTTACAAGCGAATTGTAAAGCGCTAGCTTATATCAAAAATTGCTACAACATCTTATTTTTTTCGAATTCAATAACGGAGGCCTTAGTTTAAAATAGTTTTAAAAATATTGTGACAGATTGAATATAATATTAACTTTGAACCAAACTTTTAAAGTTAGAAATAAAGTCATTTAATTATTTGTTGTAACATGATTTTAGAAATGAAAGTGCCTTCTCCAGGCGAGTCAATTAACGAAGTTGAAATAGCCGAATGGCTAGTTGAAGATGGTGATTATGTTGAAAAAGATCAAGCTATTGCTGAAGTTGACAGCGACAAAGCTACTCTTGAACTTCCAGCAGAAGAAAGTGGAGTTATTACTTTGAAAGCGGAAGTTGGTGATGCAGTTGAAGTTGGTGCCGTAGTTTGTTTAATTGATACCTCTGCTACAAAAGATTCTAATTCATCAGACAACAAATCTGTTAAGGAATCCTCCACTGAAATTAAAGTTCCGGTTCAACCTTCCTCACTTTCTGTTAAATCTAAATCAGCAGACGATTCAGTGCAGGTGGAAAACAAAATTTCACAGGAAGAACAAATTGATTCCAGTTCAATAAGAGCAAGCGCTGAGGACATATTAATCAAAGATAAAGAAGCTATCTCTTCAATTCCTTCAATGGGCGAAAAGTCTGGAAGTGCAGATCGAACCTTAAGCCGTAAAAAACTTTCAATGCTGCGTAGAAAAGTTGCTGATCGATTAGTTGCTGCAAAGAACGAATCAGCTATGTTAACAACTTTCAATGAGGTGGATATGACCCCAATATTTGAAATTAGGAAACAGTTTAAAGCGGTATTTAGTGAAAAACATGGAGTTAATTTAGGATTTATGAGTTTTTTTACTTTGGCAGTAGTAAGAGCTTTAAAATTATTTCCGGCAGTTAACTCAATGATTGACGGAAAGGACATGATTTCATATGATTTCTGTGACGTCAGCATTGCCGTTTCAGGGCCAAAGGGGTTGATGGTTCCTGTAATTAGAAATGCTGAAAAATTGACGTTTAAAGGAGTAGAACTAGAAGTTAAACGGTTAGCCGTTAGAGCTAGAGATGGTCTAATAACAGTTGATGAAATGACTGGAGGCACATTTACAATATCAAATGGAGGGGTTTTTGGAAGCATGTTGTCAACTCCAATTATAAATCCACCACAGAGCGGAATTTTAGGAATGCATAATATTATTGAGAGACCTGTGGCAGTTAGTGGGAGGGTTGAGATCAGACCAATGATGTATGTTGCTCTTTCGTATGACCACCGAATTATTGATGGTAAGGAGTCAGTAGGATTTTTAGTTGCTGTAAAAGAAGCATTAGAAAATCCGAAGGAGATTTTAATGAATAATCTTGTTGAAAAAGCATTAGAGCTTTAGTGCGCTTCTAACCAATTTTTTCCAATATCAATCTCAACTTCAAGTGGTACTCTCATCTCATAAGCGTTTTCCATTTCTGTTTTAATTAATACTTTAATAGATTCTAGTTCAGGTTTATAAACATCGAAAACGAGTTCGTCATGTACTTGTAACAGCATTTTAGTTTGGTAATTTCCAGCTTTTAATTTTTCACTAATACGAATCATTGCAATTTTAATAATATCTGCTGCACTTCCTTGAATAGGAGCATTCACTGCATTTCGTTCGGCTGCGCCGCGGACCACAGCATTTCTGGAGTTGATGTCTCTTAAATATCGACGACGCTCAGAAATGGTTTTAACGTATCCATTTTCTCTTGCAAAATTGACTTGCTTACTTATAAATTCCTGTAGTTTTGGATAGTTTTTATAATATGCTTCTATTAGTTCCTTAGCTTCAGATCTACTCAATTCTGTTTGATTACTTAAACCAAAAGCAGATACCCCATAGATTATCCCAAAATTTATTGTTTTAGCATTTACACGCTGTTCTCGGCTAACTTTTTCAATTGGGGTATTAAAAACTTTTGATGCTGTGGATGCATGAATGTCTTCTCCTGACTTAAAAGCATCAATCATGGTAGTTTCTTCACTTAATGATGCTATTACTCTCAATTCGATTTGTGAATAATCTGCTGCTAATAATACAAAGTTTTGATTTCTCGGAATAAAAGCCTTTCTAACTTGGCGACCACGCTCAGTTCTTATTGGTATGTTTTGTAAATTTGGATTAATACTGCTTAATCTACCAGTTGAAGCAACTGTCTGCAAATATTCGGTATGTATATGTCCAGTTTCTTGTAAAATCTGGTTTGGAAGAGCATCTACATAGGTGCTCTTTAGTTTTGTTAAACCGCGGTACTCTAAAATTTTTTTCACAATACTGTGTTCTTTAGATAAGTACGTCATTACATCTTCCGCAGTGCTATATTGCCCTGTTTTTGTCTTTTTTGGCTTTTCAACTAGTTTTAATTTTTCAAATAAAATTACACCCAATTGTTTTGGAGAGCCAATATTGAATATTTCCCCGGCCATGTCATAAATTTCTCCTTCTAAAACTTTTATGTCACTATCAAGATCAGAAGCTAAGTTATTAAGAAAATCAGCATCTAATTTTATACCTTCAATTTCCATTGATGACAAGACTCTCACCAATGGTATTTCAATTGTATTAAACAATTCCATAATTTCAGTTTCCACCATTTCTTTTTTAAAATGGTGTGCAAGTTGAAGCGTGACGTCTGATAATTCTCCAGAATATTGGGCTATATCTTTGACTTGTAAATCCCTTAACTCAATTTGCTCTTTAACTTTTTTACCGCTTATTTCTTCAATTGTAGTAGGTTTATAATCTAAATATGTCTCTGAAAGTAATTCCAAACTATGATTCATATCTGGATTAATTAAATAATGTGCAATTATCGAATCAAAAAGGGGGCCATTTAACCCTACACCATATTTTAATAGAACTTTTAGATCATATTTTAGGTTTTGGCTAATTTTTTCAATTGTAGTGCTTTCAAAAAAGGGCTTAAGTTTCTTTAATTTATTATAGACTTCAGGTTCTTTTTCCAAAAACGGAATGTAGAAACTTTTGTGTGCTTCCCAACAAAATGCTATACCAACAAGACTCGCTTTGAGCGCGTTATGATTTGTTGTTTCTAATTTAAAACTCACAGATGTTTTTTTCAATAATTCCTGTAAAAACAGATTAAAAGCCAAATCTGATTCAATGTATTGGTAGAAGTGTGATATTGAATTGCTATTGGATCTATTTACAACAGATTTTTTTTCTGAACTTTCTGGTACTTCATCAAAAAGTGAAAATTGGCCACTGCCAGCTGCTAAAGAATTTTTATTATTGCTCTTATCAATATTAATTTTTCCAGATTTAGATTCTTTTTCGGGTAATGTTGAAAATGTTTTCGTGAAATTCTCTGCCATCCTTCTAAACTCAAGCTCATTGAAGATATCAGTAACTTTTTTTTGATTTGGACTCTTTACTTTAAAATTTTCTGGCTCAAAATCTACAGGTGCGTCAAGAATAATGGTGGCAAGCCTTTTTGAGAGAAGCCCCAACTCAGAGTTTGCTTCTACTTTTTCTTTCATCTTACCCTTTAGCTCATGAATGTTGTTAATTAGTCCCTCAATGCTACCATATTGATTAATAAATTTTTTTGCGGTTTTGTCTCCAACTCCAGGAATACCGGGTATATTGTCTACCGCATCTCCTTTCATTCCTAAGAAGTCAATAACTTGTTTCGGATGCTTTACTTCAAATTTAGATTTTACTTCTTCAACACCCCAAGTTTCATAACCCCCTCCGAACATTGGGCGGTACATAAAAATATTTTCACTAACCAGCTGTGCGAAATCCTTATCAGGTGTGACCATGTAGGTTTGATAACCTTCTTTTTCAGCTTTTTTTGCAATTGTTCCTATTATATCATCTGCTTCATATCCTTCCTTGATTATTACTGGTATATGCATAGCCTCCAGAATTTTAAATATATAAGGAACAGCAACCTTGATGCCTTCCGGAGTTTCATCTCTGTTAGCTTTATAATCGGGAAAAATCTTAATTCTATCGTCACTACCTCCTTTATCAAAGCAAACCGCAAGATAATCTGGGCGCTCTCGTTTTATAACATCTAGTAGCGAATTTGTGAAGCCAAGTATTGCAGAGGTGTCTAATCCTTCAGAATTAATTCTTGGATTTTTGATAAATGCATAGTATCCTCGAAAGATTAATGCATATGCGTCAAGGAGGAACAATCGTTTTTCTTTTTCCATTTTAAACTACTTCCTTTATTATTTTGTATTAATTTCCTGTTTGCTTAAGGCTGTATTAGTTCTGTATGCATAAATAAGCAGGTATGTAAAGCAAATTATTGCAACCCAATATGAGGACTGTATGCTAAATATATCAGCTAATTTACCTTGGAGTGGGGGTATTATAGCACCACCTAAAATCATCATAATTAGAAACATTGATCCCTGAGAAGTATATTTACCCAGACCTGTTATGCTTAGAGTAAATATGCAAGGCCACATTATAGAGCAAAACAACCCACCTGATAATAGTGCATAAAGAGCAAACTCACCTGAAGCAAACACACCAATACCCATCCCAACAATACCTAATAGACTAAATATTTTCAAAGTTTTACTAGGACTATCTTTAGCTAGGAAAAATCCGCAAATTTGGATAGCTATACAAAAAGCAAAGAGAACAATTTCGAGCACTGAGTATTTACCGAAATTAACTAACAAGATAATTCCAAAAGCAATGTAGGGAACTAAAATGAGAAGCCATTTTCGAAGTCCTTTTCTTGGATTGAAGACTGTTATTGCCCCAACCCAACGGCCAATCATCAATCCGCCCCAATAAAGTGATATCAATGGCGCTATTTCAGCATCATTCATTCCTTTGGTGCCTAGCGCATTTAAATTTTCAAGCGAGTTCTTTAATGGCTTTAGCAACTCACCTAAATTACTTTGAATAGTTACCTCAACTCCAACGTAAGTAAAAATAGCTAACATTCCTAGCACCAATTGAGGGTATTTCATGGCCCCCCATCCTTTTGGATCTTTTGAAGCTTTTTTGTTAGCATAAAAAACACAGCCAATGACTGAAGCTAAGCTGATTGAAAGTAATAGTAAACGAAAATTTTCAATTAATTTAGTTTTATAAATTTCAATTGTATAAGTGTAAAATATTATTGAAAAACAAATCGCTATTATCATAGTTAAAATAATTAAACTGGTCTTTGCTTTATTGGCAGGTTCAAAACTTTCCTTAGTTTTTGGATTTGAAAGATTTTTTGAAAAATGGAAAAGAGCAGCAGCGGCTAAAAATAAAATTCCTACTCCAATGTATAGATATTGAATGGTAGTAAGTTTAATTTCATTGTTTTTAATCATTTCATTTAGCATATCACCTGAGAGTGGGGTTGATCCAAAAATAATCATCGCAATAACAATTGGCCCAATTGTAGTTCCAAAAGAATTTACACCTCCAGCTAAATTTAGGCGCTGGGCTCCATTTTTTGAATTTCCTAACGAAATAACAAATGGGTTAGCGGCAGTCTGTTGTAATGAAAAACCTAAACCCACCACGAAAAGAGCAATTAACACAAGATAAAAAACAGCAGTATCTCCTTGCTGTGCATTGTCAATAAATGGAAACATAATTAAAGCCCCCACGGCAGAGACCAGTAAGCCATACACTATTCCTTTTTTGTATCCCCAATTATTTAAAACATCTTTTTTTATCGCGCTGGAACAAATAAATAAGAACAATGCGCCAAGGTAATAGGCTCCGTAAAAGGCAAAATCAACTAATTGTGATTGAAATTGGTCTATATTGAAATAAGTTTTGCAAAATGGAATAAAAACCCCATTTGAGGCAGCAATAAAGCCCCAGAAAAAAAACACGGTTACTAAAGTAGCTAAGGCTGACGAATTATTTTTTTGGGTCATAAATTATAAACCTAAAATTTTTATACGTTGAAAGAGTTTTTTGTATTTGATTAACATATTAAATTGAGTTTGTAAGATACTAAAATTAAAGAATTCTAAAAGCTTCGTTAAAAATTTTTATTATGCGAATGGTCTTAAAGTTTTGATTATTTTTGACCAAAATTTATAAATGACAAGATTACTTTTTTTCTTGATAATTTTTTTAGCATTTGATTTCTATGCATTTCAAAGTCTTAGGGCTATTACTAGAAATCATTGGGTTACTTTAAGTTATGTTTTATGTTCAGTAGGGGTTCTAGGTAATTTTGTTTATCAGACGTTAACTTTTGATCGTTTATCAGGGTTGAATCCAGGATTTTATTCTTCCTTTGCGCTTTTTGTACTTTTATTTGTGCCAAAATTTATTTTAGTTGGGATAATGTTGGCCGAGGACATTTTTCGCTTATTTGAAGGTTTATTTAACTTTCTCAAGTCTTTGAACACAGAAGGTAAAAATGTTAATTTTTTTAGTTCAAGGAGAAAATTTGTAAGTCAGTTAGCACTCGCTCTAGCTTCAGTGCCTTTTTTTTCTATTTTACACGGAATAACAAAGGGGAAATATAATTTTAAAGTTTTAAATTACGATCTTTTTTTTGATGACTTACCAGATGAGTTTGAAGGTTACAAAATTACACAAATCAGTGATATTCACAGTGGCAGTCTAGATAATAAAAACAAAGTTGAATATGCAGTGGATTTAATAAATAAGCAAGGGTCAGATTCAATTATGTTTACAGGGGATTTGGTAAATAGTAGAACTTCAGAGTTGATTCCATGGAAATCTACGTTTTCTAAATTATATGCAAAGGATGGGGTTTTTTCAATATTGGGTAACCATGACTATGGTGATTATACTGCATGGCCATCAGAAAAAGCCAAGGAAAAAAACTTTCAGGACATGATAGATGTTCAAAAGGAAATGGGTTTCCAGTTACTTCTTGATGAGGCCAAGTTTATATCAAGAAAGAATTCACGTTTAGCAATCATCGGTGTTGAAAACTGGGGTAAGGGATTCAAGCAAAAGGGAAATCTTAAAAAGGCAACATCCAAGATTGACGCTAATGATTTTAAAATTTTATTAAGTCATGATCCTTCTCATTGGAATCATGAAGTAATTGATGATAAGTTTCATTATCAATTAACACTCAGCGGTCACACTCACGGGATGCAGTTTGGCATTGAAATACCGGGATTTATTAAATGGAGTCCTATTAAATGGCGCTATAAATATTGGGCAGGTCTTTATGAAGAATCTGGACAAATTTTGAATGTAAATCGTGGGTTTGGATATTTAGCATTTCCTGGTAGAGTAGGGATTTGGCCTGAAATATCGGTCATCACGTTAAGAAAAAGAGAACAAATAACTTAAAATTATTCATCTAAAAAAAATAGAGGATTTAAATATCTTTGTTTAATATTGTATTGACCAGCACAACGCTATTAGTTTTCAAACAGATTAGAATTTAAATTGATGTCAAAATTTGGTGACTTAATTGATGTGGATGTTCCAGTTTTGTTAGATTTTTTTTCAGAACAGGACGATTCTTCTGCGGCTATGCATGAAGTTCTTCGCGATGTTGCCTCTGCTCTAGGAAATAAAGCTAAAGTTATTAAAATTGATATAAACAAGAACAAAGACCTTTCACAGGCGCTACGAATTAAATCCTTACCAACATTAATTATCTATAAGTTTGGAGACATGAAATGGCGTCAAAGTGGAGAATCAGACGCAACTACTATTATTAGTTTACTTGAAGAGTATATGTAGAATTTATTCTTCCAATTTTTCATCAATATTTAACGGATCATTTTTTGTGAATAGGTTATAAAAGCCTACTAGCTTTTCATTTTCAGTTTTGACGTATGACTCGTCCTCATAAAGAGTTATCATTTCTGTCATAAACACGTATCTCTCAATGTCATGCTTGTATTCATTTCTATAATTGTATCGATTTGATGCAGAAAGTTTACTGTAATAAATTAAATTTTCTTGAAATCTAGATATCATATTTCGGTACAAATTTCGAGCTTTATCATTTGCTTTAAGTTTGTAGTAAAAAATCATGTATTCGTCAATGGAGTCAACTCCAAAAATTTCAATTGGCATTTTTTCCATCGCTAAATCAGCAATTTCTTCTGCTTTTTTTAATTCTCCTTCATCCAACAATTTATCAATTAAACTCAGCATGTAGAGTCTATATGTGAAACAATTTCTTCTAGTTTCAATATCATGATACATGTTGGGATCACCGCTATTACCCCATTCCCAATTTTTGACAAGTTTGTACATTTTTTCTGAGTCAACACGTCCAAAGGAGTATTTACTTTCTGAATCATTTTTTATTGGAATTAGTTTATAAGCATATCCGTCAAGCTGCAGGTAATCTTGCATCCAAATGTAATCTGCGGCTGCATTGGATCCGCCACTGAAATAAATTGGCCTCTCCCAATTGTTTTCAGCTATAATATCTAGCATCATTAATCTGTTTTTCATTATAGCACCTTCCTCGATTTCAATCTCAATAAAATCTACGATTTTATTAGCATCCTTCTTTAGCACAATACCATTTTTGAGAACGACTTCCTTATTGACAGGTATTTTTATTTTATTTGTTGGCGCAAAGTCTATTTGCATTTCTTTATTTCTTCTCTCTCGGTTTGTTGGATAACCAATTCTGTCTAGAATATGACCATATTTTGTTGATTCTTGATCACTTGCTATAATAGCCATAAAATTCTTTATTTCTGTTCCATTATTTAGCAGCGAGTCGTTGACTTCTTGCATGTACTGTTCCACAATATTATCTTTGGGTAAAATAACCTGGTCTCGGGTTCCCCATTTGTATTTTTCATGAGTTAGTTTGGAGGGAATAGGGTCGCTTTCATAAGCTTTTCTTTTCATTTGGTCTATATACCAATCAACATTAAAAAGACTCGTACAAACAACTCGCACATCAGTTCGAATTCCTTCAACTTCTTGTGCATACCAAAGTGGAAAGGTATCATTATCACCAATAGTAAATATTATTGCGTTAGGGTCACAAGATTCTAAGTAATTAATAGCTGCAGCATGTGCTGTACTTCGACCGGAGCGGTCATGATCATCCCAATTTTGAGATATTAAAATACCAGGCACTGTAATTAGACACAATAGGCCAATAGCAGGTGCTAGAAACTTTGATTGCATATATTTTTTTAACCAATCATAAATAGCATAAACCCCTACACCAATCCACAGTGCAAAGACGTAAAAGGATCCAACAATAGAATAATCACGCTCTCTTGGTTCATAAGGTCTTACATTGGTGTAGACCTGAATAGCAATTCCTGTAAAGAGAAAAAATACTAGCATTGTCCAAAACATTTTTTTATTTGTTTTGAAAACAAAGACGACTCCTATGAGACCTAATAAAAGAGGCAGCAAAAAGTAAGTGTTTCTTGCTTTATTGTTTTTTACATCACTTGGGAGATTTTCTTGAGCCATACCAAGCAAATAACTATCTAAGGAATTTATTCCAGTGATCCAATTTCCGTGATTATTCTTTTTTCCCTGTATGTCATCTTGGCGACCTGAAAAGTTCCACATAAAATATCGCCAGTACATATAACCTAACTGATAATCAAACATGTAATAAATGTTATCTAATAGCGAAGGTTTTTCAATATCTATATAACCTCTTTGACCAAATTCTTTAAAAAAATTAATGTAATCTTCTAACGTTTCATATCCCCTTTCTTCAGATTCATTGATGGATTTTTTAACGGATTCATATGTTTTTTCAGGATCATTATAATTATCATAAAAATATTTGAAATCTCTAATTTTGTATTTTAAACCATTAGTATAGCTTAAATAATTTTCAGTGTGATCAGGGCTCCACATTCGAGGGAGGAATGATGCGTGATCTTTATTGTAATTTTGTTTAGCGTCTTTATAATCATTAACAATCACATACTTTCCTGATTTTAAATCTTTCTCGTATTTTGGTTTATCATCTACATATGGTTCTTCTTTATCTTCATCAGAAAGAAAGTCTGTAAATTGTGGACCATAAAATAGTTTAGTCTCAGGATATTGTTCAAGATTGTAATAAGCCAATAACTCTCTGGCACTTGAAGGGTTATTTTCATTAACTGGGACATTTTCGTTTGCACGAATGGGGAGCATGAGCCAGGAAGTAAACCCAATGATAACAAATGTTAGGCACATCAAGCCAGTATTTAAATTCACATACCCTTTTTCTTTTGTGTATTTTAAACCCAGATAAATTAAGTATACTAATAATATTAAAGCAATGACTGACCCCGAATTAAATGGCAGACCTATTGTATTTACAAAGAAAATTTCAAGGATACTGAAGTAGCGTAAAATATTTGGCGCTAGAAGTTTGAAAACAAACAATAAAATTCCTGTCACTATGACGTTTGCAGCAATAAAATTTTTAATAGTAATTGTTTTGTAGTTCTCAAAAAAATAAAGAAGTCCAATTGCAGGAATTGTTAAAAGCCCCATAAAATGTACTCCAAATGAAAGACCTACTATGAAAGAAATTAAAATTAGCCAACGATTTCCTTTGGGAGTGTGCATTTCATTTTGCCATCTAAGTCCTAAATAAAACATAAGCGACATAATGAGGGTTGCCATTGCATAAACCTCGGTTTCAACTGCATTGAACCAAAACGAGTCCGTAAAAGCAAAAGCTAAACTTCCAGTGAACGCTGAACATAAAACAGCTATTTTAGAGTTGTCATTTAGTATCGATTTTTGAGAAATAATTTTCTTTAGGATTAAAACAATTGACCAAAACATGAAAAGTATGGTGAATGCACTTGATGTAGCACTCATCATATTCAACACGTAGCCTATTTTTGCTGGCTCTGAAGCAAAAATTGAAAAAAAGGCTCCAAGCATTTGAAAAAGGGGAGCTCCTGGTGGATGGCCAACCTCTAATTTTGATGATGTTAAAATGTATTCACCAGTATCCCACCAGCCAACCGTTGGTTCAACTGTCATTGTGTATACAATCAACGCGATGGAAAAAACTGTCCACCCCAAGATCAGATTCCAACGTTTAAAGTTTAAATTCAAATTTTTTTAAAATTAATTCAAAGCGAATTTAATAATAAATTATGGGTTTTAAATGTACCAATTGTTAATAAAAGTGTTTTAAATTTAATAGCAAAAAATGTTATTGTTTAATAAAAATATTATTCTAAATTTGCATCCTTATTATATTGAATGGCCCATGGTGTAACTGGCAACACGTCTGGTTTTGGTCCAGAAGAGTCTAGGTTCGAGCCCTAGTGGGCCAACAAAAGCTTTTATTTTGATTAGAGCTTTTTTTAGCTTGATCAAATAAAGCTTCACTAAAGTTGCAAAAATTAACTTTTATAACTTATATTTGCAACGAAGAAATAATAAAAATTATTTGAGGGGACGGAGAGTCCCCTCTTTTTATATCATATTTTGAGAAATAAAGTTACAGAAATATTAAAGGAATATTTCAAAAAGCGAAATGACTTGTTCTTGATTGACTTTGAATTATCGTTAGGTAATAAAGTAAATGTTACAATTGATGGCGATAATGGTGTAACCGTAGATGATTGTGTTCAATTAAGTAGGTCTTTGGAAAATAATTTGGATAGAGACAGCGAAGATTTCTCTTTAGAAGTTTCTTCTGCTGGAGCTAATACACCACTTGTTCATCGCCGTCAATATGTGAAAAATATAGGAAGAATCCTTAACCTGGTTACATGTGACAACGAAAAGTATGAAGCTGTTTTAAAAGATGCAAGTGATCAAAATATTCTTTTAGAATGGAAGACAAGGGAACCTAAACCAATTGGAAAAGGGAAAGTAACAGTACAAAAAAGTGTGAAAATCAATTATAATAACATTGATAGCGCACGCATAAAATTAGTATTTTAAGAAATTTATAATTATGGAAAATTTAGCACTTATTGAGTCATTTTCAGAATTTAAGGATGATAAACTCATAGACCGCGTAACGCTAATGTCGATTTTGGAAGATGTTTTTAGGAACGCATTAAAAAGGAAATTTGGTGATGATGATAACTTTGATATTATTATCAATCCAGATAAAGGCGACTTGGAAATTTGGCGAAACAGAATAGTTGTTGCCGACGGAGAGATCGAAAACGAGAATCAAGAAATATCATTAACTGAGGCAAGAAAGATTGAACCCGATTTTGAGGTTGGAGAAGATGTTTCTGAAGAAGTTAAGTTATTTGATTTAGGAAGAAGATCAATTTTATCTTTAAGGCAAAATTTAATTGCGAAGATTCAAGAGCACGATAATACTAATGTTTACAAGCAGTTCAAAGAATTAGAAGGAGAAATTTACTCTGCGGAGGTTCATCATATTAGGCACAGAGCCGTCATTCTTTTAGACGACGAGGGTAATGAATTAATTTTACCAAAAGACAGACAAATTCCATCGGATTTTTTCAGAAAAGGAGAAAGCGTTAGGGGTGTTATCGAAAGCGTTGAATTGAAGGGAAGTAAGCCTAACATAATATTGTCAAGAACTGCTCCTGAGTTTTTAGAAAAACTTTTTGAGCAGGAGATTCCTGAAGTTTTTGATGGTTTAATTACTATAAAGAATGTTGTTAGAATACCTGGCGAAAAAGCAAAAGTTGCTGTTGATTCTTACGATGACAGAATTGACCCGGTAGGTGCTTGTGTTGGAATGAAAGGATCTCGAATACATGGTATAGTTCGCGAACTTGGGAATGAGAATATTGACGTAATTAATTACACTAACAATCTTCAGCTATACATTACTAGGGCATTGAGTCCTGCGAGGGTAACCTCAGTCAAAATTGACGAGGACACAAAACGAGTTGAGGTAATTTTAAAGCCAGAGGAAGTAAGTAAAGCCATAGGTCGTGGAGGCCATAATATTAGACTCGCTGGTCGTTTGACAGGTTATGAAATTGATGTCTTTAGAGAAGGAGTTGAGGAGGATGTTGAATTATCCGAGTTTTCAGATGAAATTGATGCTTGGATTATTGAAGAGTTTTCCAAAGTTGGGTTAGATACAGCAAAAAGTGTTTTAGAACAAGATTTAGATGATCTTGCCAAACGTACTGACCTTGAAGAAGAGACTATTGAAGATGTAATAAGAATTTTGAAGGAGGAGTTTGAAGATTAAAAAAAAACCTATGTTTAATTATAATTGAATTTAATATGGCGGATAACGTAAGATTGAGTAAAGTTTTAAGGGAATTAAATATTTCAATTGACCGTGCTGTTGATTTTTTAGAGTCTAAGAGCATTCAAGTTGAAAAGCGACCCACTACTAAAATTTCTTCTGAAGTTTATGAATTGCTTTTTGGTGAATTTCAAACTGATGCAAACAAGAAGGTAGCTTCTAATCAACTTGGTGCCGCAAAACTAAAAGAGAAGGAAGAGCTAAGGCTAAAACGCGAGAAAGAGATCGAGGAAAAACAGAGAAGTGGGGATACCCCAAAAGTTATTAACACTAAAATTGCTTTAGAAGGTCCAAAAAAAATTGGGTCAATCAATTTGAAAAAAGATGTAACTCCAGCTAATAAACCAAAGGGTGAATTAATAGACGCAGAGAAGAATGAAAATGTTAATAGTAAAAACTACACAAAACAATCTACGGATAAGCCAATTGATAAAGATGCTTTAGAAAAACTTGACACCAATTACGCAAAGTTAAGTGGCCCAAAATCAACGGGTAAAACAATTGATTTATCAAAATTTGATAAAACAGATTCTATTGATTCAAAAATATCCAAACAAAAAGATAAAAATCAAGTCTCAAAGAAGAAGCGTAGAAGAATTAGTAAAGTTGGTGGTGAAACTACAGTTCAAAAGACAAAGTTTAAAGGAGGTATAAATAAATTTAAGCAACACACACAGAAACTTGAACCTTCTGCAGAAGAGGTTCAAAAACAGGTCCGTGAAACTCTAGAAAAACTTCAAGGTAAATCTTCTAAAGGTAAGGGGGCAAAGTATAGAAGAGATAAAAGGGATCAACACAAGCAACAATCAGAGAAAGAACTTGAAAAGCAAGCTGTTGAAAGCAAAATTCTCAAGGTAACTGAGTTTGTCACAGCAAATGAAGTGGCTACTATGATGAATGTCACAGTTACTGAAATTATTGGGGCATGTATGTCTCTTGGTATGATGGTTACAATGAATCAAAGATTGGATGCAGAAACACTTTCAATTGTAGCTGAAGAATTTGGTTACTCTGTTGATTTTATAACGGCTGACATCGATGAATCTATTGAAGAAACCACAGATAAAGAAGAAGATTTAAGTCCACGCGCACCGATTGTTACCGTTATGGGTCACGTTGATCATGGGAAAACATCATTGCTAGATTATATAAGAGAAGAAAATGTTATTGCGGGTGAATCGGGTGGTATTACTCAGCACATAGGGGCTTACGGTGTAACATTATCAAGTGGTCAAAAAATTGCATTTTTGGATACACCAGGTCATGAGGCGTTTACTGCCATGAGGGCTAGGGGGACGCAAGTCACTGACATTGCTATAATTGTAATTGCTGCCGACGATGATATAAAGCCTCAAACTAAAGAAGCTATTTCACACGCACAAGCAGCAGGTGTACCTATTGTTTTTGCAATCAACAAAGTTGACTTGCCAAATGCAAATCCAGACAAAATCAAAGAAGGTTTAGCAAACATGAATTTAATGGTCGAAGATTGGGGTGGTAAAATACAATCTCATGATATTTCTGCAAAAACTGGTGATGGTGTACAAGAGCTTCTTGAAAAAGTTTTATTGGAAGCTGAGTTGTTAGAATTGAAAGCAAATTCTGCAAAACCAGCCGTAGGAACAGTAGTAGAAGCCTTTTTAGATAAAGGACGCGGATATGTTTCCACTGTTCTTGTTCAAGGGGGGACACTAAATATTGGTGATTACGTTTTAGCTGGTAAAAACAGTGGTAAGATCAAAGCTATGCATGATGAAAGAGGACAGGATATCTACGCAGCTGGACCATCTATGCCGATATCAATATTGGGTCTTGACGGAGCACCTCAAGCGGGAGATAAATTTAATGTTTTTAACGATGAACGTGAAGCAAAACAAATAGCAGCTAAACGAACTCAGTTGCAACGAGAGCAAACTGTCAGAACCCAAAGGCATATTACGCTTGATGAAATTGGCAGAAGAATAGCTCTTGGTGATTTTAAAGAGTTAAACATTATACTGAAAGGGGATGTAGATGGTTCTGTTGAAGCCTTAACCGACTCATTTCAAAAATTATCTACTGAAGAAATTCAAGTTAATATTATCCACAAGGCAGTTGGTGCGATTACTGAAAGTGATGTTCTTTTAGCTTCTGCCTCTGATGCAATCATTATTGGGTTTAACGTGCGTCCAACCGGGAATGCTCGCCAAATATCCGAAAAAGAAGAAATTGACATACGTACCTACTCTATAATATACGATGCTATAAATGATCTAAAGGATGCAATGGAGGGTATGTTGTCACCTGATTTTAAAGAGGAAGTAAGTGGTTCTGCTGAGGTAAGAGAAACATTCAAGATCTCAAGAATTGGAACAATTGCAGGTTGTATGGTTATCAGTGGAAAAATTTATAGAGATTCTAAAATACGTATTATTCGTGACGGTGTTGTAATCCAAACGTGCGACTTAGCGTCCTTAAAAAGGTTTAAAGATGATGTAAAGGAAGTTGCAAAGGGTTATGATTGTGGAATTCAGATAAAAGATTACAACGATTTGATTGTAGGAGATGTCTTAGAAGCATTTAAAGAGATTGCAGTTAAGAAAAAATTGTAAATCAAAAACTTGAACTACTAGACAGTTTTGGTTTAAAGTAAAAAGCTTCTTTGAATTTTTCTTTGATTTTAATTAGTTCTCTTTCAGCTTCAATTCTTGTATTAAAATTTCCATACCAGATTTTGTAATTTGGAGTTTCGAACACTAGTTCTGTTTTGTAATCGGGAAATTCTCTTAGAAACTTTTTTTCTATTTTATCAGCATAATATCTAGAGCCGCTGAAAATTTGAATTTTGATTCCATTTTTGTCTTTATAGATTTCCTTTTTTAGTTCAATTACTTTTTCAATATTCTTATGGAAATGTATGTTGACTTCTCCCTTTTGAGCAAACAAATTAGACGACAAAAGCCAAACGGTTAATAGCCAGAATTTCAAAGACATAGATTATAATTTATTAACAAATTTAAAATAATTAATTTAAACTCATTTTAATGAATTAAAATCTTTAAAATAAAATTATAAAATCTTTTAAAAACAAAACCAAAAACTCTATATTAAATATTACATATATAAAATATAAATATAGAGTTTTGTGTTTTACAGACATTTGCTTTATTTAGAATCGTTATAAATTGTAAATTTACTCATATTTATTACTTTTTGAATGATGATTATGTCGTATTTTTACGCTGTTATTTTAAAATTTTTCAAAAAAATTGAATTTGTTTAATAACTCGTCCCAAAAATATACGTTTCAGCATAATATGCATAAATTTAGCTTAACCCATCTTTGGCTTGTACTTTCTTTATTTTTTATTTCTTTCACCCACTCCCAGGACGATGATCCAATAAAAGGCAAAGCATTATTTAATGCTAACTGTGCAGCATGCCATCAGCTAGATAAAAAGATGACAGGCCCTGCCTTGCGCAATGTTGAAACTAGGCTTTATGAAGACGAAGGTTTAGATCGTGAATGGCTATATTCCTGGATAAGAAATAGTTCTGCTTTGATAAAATCAGGTGACGATTATGCAAACAGAATATATAATGAATATAATGGAGCTGCAATGACAGCTTATCCACAGTTTTCGGATCAAGATATTTCAAATATCTTAGCATACACAGCTGAAGAAAAAGCAATTCCGCCAGCTGTAGCAACTGTAGCTACAGCTCAAACTTTTAGTAACGAGGGTGGGTTTTCAAAAATCTTAGTTTTGTTAGCCTTGGCTGTCTTATTCAGTTTGCTAGCTTTAGGACTGTTTTTAGTTAATAGAACCCTTAGGCGTTTTGCTAACAAAAATGACATAGAAGTCAAGAAAGCTGTTAAAGGTCCTTCACTATGGAAGGCTTTTGTGAAAAATCAATTCTTGATGCTTGTTACTGCGATCATCTTCTTGTTATCAAGTGCATATTTTGTTTATGGTTATTTAATGCAAATTGGCATCGATCAAGGTTATGAACCAATTCAACCGATACATTATTCGCACAGGATTCATTCTGGTGATAATGGAATCGATTGTAAGTATTGTCATTCTTCAGCTAGAGTAAGTAAACATTCAGGTATTCCCTCTCTTAATGTCTGTATGAACTGTCACAAATCAATTTATGAAGTGGCTGAATCAACAGCTACGGAAGAATATAGCAAAGAGTTTTATGATGCTGAAATTCAAAAGCTATACAATGCAGTTGGTTGGGATGATGAAAATCAGAGATATACAGGTAAAACAAAGCCTGTCAAGTGGATTCGTATTCATAATTTACCTGATTTTGCATATTTCAATCATTCTCAACACGTTTCTGTAGCTGGCATTGAATGCCAAACATGTCATGGTCCAGTTGAAGAAATGGAAATCATGTACCAACACTCTCCGTTGACCATGGGTTGGTGTATAAATTGTCACAGAGAAACAAATGTCAAAGTCGAAGATAACGGATATTACGAAAAAATACACAAAGCTCTTTCTGAGAAATATGGAGTCGATAAATTGACTGCTGCTCAAATGGGAGGTCTTGAATGTGGTAAATGTCATTATTAATATAACTTAGGAAGTATAAGCTAATGTCAACAAATAAAAAATATTGGAAAAATTTTCAGGATTTAAATCCTGCAGCTGATCCTTCTGTAGCAAAAATTAAGCATAGGGAATTTGTTGAACAAATTCCTGTTGACGAATTTTTATCAGATAAGGAAACCCTTTCTTCAAGTGCAACAACTAGGCGTGATTTTTTGAAATTTGTAGGATTTAGTACAGCTGCTGCCTCGTTAGCTGCCTGTGAAGGCCCAGTAGTTAAATCAATTCCTTATGTAGTGCAGCCTGAGGAAATTATACCTGGAGTGGCGAATTATTATGCAACTTCTATAGCTAATGGGTTTGATTTTGCTAGCCTTCTTATCAAAACTAGAGAAGGCAGACCTATCAAAGTTGAATGCAATACTCTCGCAGGTGAAAACGGCACTACTAATGCAAGAGTACAAGCTTCAGTTTTAGACCTTTATGACAATAATCGTCTTTCGGGACCCACAAAGAATGGAAATGAATTAACCTGGGAATTATTTTATAAAGAAATAAAACAGAAATTAAAAGACGTTCAAACAAAGGGGAAAAAAATAGTTTTGTTAACTCAAACATTTGCCAGTCCTACTACTTCAAAATTAATTAGTGATTTTAAATCTAAATACAAAAATGTAGAACATGTCGTTTACGATGCAATATCAGAGTCAGCTGCCGCTGACGCATATCAGTTTAGGTATGGAAGAAGGGGGCTTGCTAACTATGATTTTTCAAAGGCAAAAACTATTATTTCCTTTGGAGCAGATTTTCTGAGTGATTGGCAAGGTGGTGGTTTTGATTCTGCTTACGCAAAAGGTAGAGTACCAAAGGATGGGAAAATGTCCCGCCACATTCAATTTGAATCTAATATGTCGCTATCAGGTGCTAACGCCGATACTAGAATAACCTTAAAACCCTCTCAACAGAAACTTGCATTAGTTAGATTATATCAGAACTTGAAAGGTGATTCAAGCCCTATTTCATTACCAGAAAATCTTAAACTCTCAGTTGATGAAGTAACAAAAGAAATATTAGCTGCAGGGAGCGATGCTGTAGTTCTGACGGGCATTCAAGACGTTAATGCCCAATCTTTAGTTATACTAATTAATGAATTTTTAAAAAGTAAGGCCTTTAATCCTGAAACAATTATTTTAACTCGCCAAGGAGATAATGATTCTGTCAATCAACTCGTTAAAGATATGAATTCGAACTCAATTGGTGCACTTATTATGGCGGGAGTAAATCCTGTGTATTCTCTTCCAAATAGTAGTGAATTTGTTAAAGGCTTAAAGAAAACACCACTTTCAGTTGCTTTTGCGATGAAAGAGGATGAATCTGCAGAGGTTGTTCAGTATGTTGGCGCTACACCTCATTACTTAGAATCTTGGGGTGATCATGAAATTAAATCTGGGTTTTACACCCTCATGCAGCCAACAATAAGGCCACTTTTCAAGACTCAACAATTCCAAGAAGCCCTTCTTGAGTTAAATGATGACTTCAGAAATTATCGAGACTACGTTCAGTGGTACTGGGAAGCCAATATTTTGGGTGAATCAAATTGGGAAAAAGCTCTACATGATGGAGTTTTTTCAGGCCCCCCCTTAGCAACCTTAGAGACTGTTAATAAAACTGTTGCACCGAGTTACAGTGTAAGTAATATTCTATCAAGCCTTTCACTTTCAGTAAGTTCTAAATTTGAACTAACACTTTACCCTAAGATAGGTATGGGTGATGGGCAACAAGCTAATAATCCATGGCTGCAAGAGTTTCCTGATCCTTTAACGCGAACAACATGGGATAATTATTTAACTGTATCTGAGTATGATGCAAAAGAGCTAGGATTATATTTAGATCCCAGTAATTTCTTTAATCAAAGCAGTCATGACGCTACTGGAGGACTTAATGGTACATATGCCAATATAAATTTGGGTGAAGTTACAGTTAAGGCACCGGTGATTGTTCAACCAGGTCAGGCTAGAGGAACAGTTGGGTTATCGTTTGGTTATGGAAGATCTAAAGGTCTCAAATCTGAAATGCAAACTGGTGTAAATGCATTTCCGTTGTATAAAAATTTTGATTCGGTTCAGTCAGTAAATATTAAAGCTGTTGGAGGTAAGCACGAGTTTGCTTGTGTTCAATTACATAACACATTGATGGGTAGAGGTGACATAATAAAAGAGACAACCTTGGAGGTTTTTAATACAAAATCTCCAGAATATTGGAATCCTACGCCAGTTGTTTCTTTGAACCATATTGAAACACCAGTCAATTCTCCTGATGTTGATTTGTGGGATGAGTTTGACAGATCTATTGGACATCATTTTAATCTTTCTATTGACTTGAATTCTTGTACTGGATGTGGTGCGTGTGTAATTGCTTGTCATGCAGAGAACAATGTTCCTGTTGTTGGTAAGGAAGAAATTAGAAGGAGTAGAGATATGCATTGGCTCAGAATTGATAGATATTATTCGTCAGATGATACTTTTTCGGGAGATAATACTACTAAAGAGGACATAAGTGGTTTGGGAAGCTCATTAAGCACGTTTGGTAAAATGGAATTCCCTTCTGAAAACCCACAGGTAGCTTTTCAACCAATTATGTGTCAACATTGTAATCATGCACCGTGCGAGACAGTATGCCCTGTAGCAGCAAGTTCACACGGAAGACAGGGTCAAAACCACATGGCTTACAACAGGTGTGTAGGGACTCGTTATTGTGCTAATAATTGCCCTTATAAAGTTCGTAGATTTAATTGGTTTTTATACAACGGGAATGATGAATTTGATTATCACATGAATAATGATTTAGGACGAATGGTAATTAACCCAGATGTTACTGTAAGATCTCGTGGTGTGATGGAAAAGTGTTCCTTCTGTATTCAAACTACCCAAGCGGTCATCCTTAAAGCCAAGCGTGAAGGCAGGCCTGTTGCAATTGGTGAATTTAATGATGCTTGTGCATGCTCAGCGGCGTGCAGTAGTGGGGCAATGCGATTTGGGGATGTCAACGAAAAAGATAGTCCAATTGCTAAACTGATTGAAGATGAAAGAGCTTATTATCTTTTGGAACATGTTGGTACCAAGCCCAATGTTGTTTATCAAGTTAAGGTCAGAAATAACGATAAAGTTTAAAAAGAGAAAATATGGGATCTCATTATGAAGCACCGATAAGAAGGCCACTTGTGACAGGAGAAAAATCCTATCACGATGTTACTTTAGACGTAGTTGCTCCTGTTGAAGGAAAAGCTAACAGGCTATGGTGGATTGTATTTTCCATATCACTTCTCGCTTTAGCTTGGGGTCTAGGCTGTATGGTCTACACAGTTTCGACAGGAATTGGAACATGGGGCCTCAATAAGACTGTAGGTTGGGCATGGGATATCACAAATTTTGTTTGGTGGGTAGGAATCGGGCACGCTGGGACTTTGATTTCAGCCGTACTCTTGTTATTTAGACAAAAGTGGAGAATGGCCATAAATCGATCTGCTGAAGCGATGACTATTTTCTCTGTAATTCAGGCTGGACTATTTCCAATAATTCACATGGGTCGACCATGGCTAGCCTATTGGGTTCTACCTATACCAAATACTTTTGGATCTCTTTGGGTTAATTTTAACTCTCCTTTACTGTGGGATGTGTTTGCAATTTCTACATATCTATCAGTATCACTGGTTTTTTGGTGGACTGGTCTTCTGCCAGATTTTGCAATGATTAGAGATCGTGCAGTCCGACCATTTCAAAAGAAAATATATTCCCTTTTGAGTTTCGGTTGGTCAGGTAGAGCCAAGGATTGGCAACGCTTTGAAGAGGTCTCTTTGGTTTTAGCAGGATTAGCCACGCCTCTTGTATTATCAGTGCATACAATTGTATCGTTCGACTTTGCTACATCTGTTATTCCTGGCTGGCATACTACAATTTTTCCGCCTTATTTTGTTGCTGGTGCAATTTTTTCTGGCTTTGCAATGGTTAATACTTTACTAATTATCATGCGTAAAGTATGTAGTTTGGAAGACTACATCACAGTCCAGCATATAGAACTTATGAACATAGTGATTATGATTACAGGGTCAATTGTTGGTGTTGCATATATTACTGAGCTTTTCATTGCTTGGTACTCAGGTGTAGAATATGAACAATATGCCTTCTTGAACAGGGCTACTGGGCCCTATGCTTGGGCATATTGGTCAATGATGACTTGCAATGTATTTTCTCCTCAGTTTATGTGGTTTAAAAAATTGCGGACAAGTATAATGTTTTCGTTTTTTATCTCAATTGTTGTAAATATTGGGATGTGGTTTGAGAGGTTTGTAATAATTGTAACCTCCCTTCACAGAGATTATTTACCGTCCTCATGGACAATGTTTTCGCCAACATTTGTTGATATTGGAATATTTATAGGAACTATTGGATTTTTCTTTGTGTTATTTTTACTTTACTCTAGGACTTTTCCAGTAATTGCACAGGCAGAAGTTAAAACAATTTTGAAGTCCTCAGGTGAGCGTTATAAGAACATAAGAGAATTAGGTGGTGATTTGTCTGGCACTGCTTCTGACAATAGAACCTCTGCAAAGGTCAGAAGCACCAATTTAAATAAAAAAAATAGGGATGCAAAAAAATAAAGTAATTCACGCTTTGTATACTGATGACGATGTCCTCATGGCTGCTGTTAAAGCAGTTAAAGCTGAGAACCACTATATTGAGGAAGTATATACCCCATTTCCGGTTCACGGTTTAGATAAGGTAATGGGTTTAGAACCAACTAGAATTGCCATTGCATCGTTCATGTATGGGTGTATAGGATTGACTGTGTCAGTCCTAATGATGAATTACATTATGATTGAAGATTGGCCACAAAATATTGGCGGTAAGCCTAGTTTTAGTTTCATAGAAAATATGCCTGCTTTTGTTCCTATTATGTTTGAGTTAACTGTATTTTTTGCTGCTCATTTGATGGTTATAACATTTTATTTAAGAAGTAGAATGTGGCCTTTTAAGCGAGCCGAAAATCCGGACCCAAGGACTACTGACGATCATTTTTTGATAGAAATTCCAATCAACGAAAATGAAAAAGAATTAAAGTCACTCTTAACTAAGACTGGTGCAGTTGAGTTACATGTAATTGAAAAAAATGATAATTAAAGAGATGAAGAGATTATTAAATTGTTTAGTATTGTTTTTAGTTTTACTGCTCGCTTCTTCATGCCAAAATAAGCGTAAGCCTAATTATCAATATTTTCCAAATATGTATGAACCCGTTGGTTATGAAGCTTATGGTGAATATGATATTTTTCCAAACGGGCAAGAAGCACTAATACCTCCTGAAGGTACTCTTGCACGCGGTCATTCTCTTTATCCTTACGAAAATACAAATGAGGGTTATGACTTAGCTCTATTAAATCTTAAATCTCCTTTGTTAACATCCGCGATTGATTCAAAAAGAGGTAAAGAACTATATGAAATTTACTGCGGTATTTGCCACGGTAACAAAGGCGCAGGAATGGGTAAACTTGTAAAGCGGGAGAAAATATTGGGAGTTCCAAGCTATGCTGATCGTCCAATAACAACAGGTAGTATTTATCATGTCATATATTACGGAAAGAACTCAATGGGCTCGTATTCAAACTTTTTGGACGAGGAGGAGCGTTGGCAAGTAACCGCATATGTTGAGGCATTAAGGTTAGAATTATTAAAAGATAAAGAATAAAAATTATTTAATCATATGTATAAGCTTTCAAAAAGATTGAAAATATTATCCCTAGCATTGATAATTATTGGGGCTACTGGTTGGTTTTCAAGCTATACGTCCTCACATCACCTGACTCTAGAAGATGTTAAAACTATGCTAGCTGAAGAGGATACTCATCATGGCGGTGATCATTCAGCCACACATAATAAGAATTCTCACTCTGAAATGATTCAGTTACATCACAATGAGCATGATGCCTCATCACATGCCAAGGGCGAGCATCACAAAAGCAGTCATGCTGAACATGTTTTGCACCAAATGCACAATAGACCCTACGCTGCGTTGTATGTTGCGGCTTTCTTTTTTATGATGATTTCTCTTGGTGTATTAGCTTTTTATGGGATACAATATGCATCTCAAGCTGGCTGGTCACCAGTTCTTTTTAGAGTAATGGAAGCCATCACATATTATCTCTTGCCTGGTGCAATAATTGTTTTGGGTATAGCCATTTGGGCTGATAAGCACCTTTTTATTTGGATGGACCCAGACGTAGTTTCCCACGACGAGCTTATTCAAGGTAAGTCAAACTGGTTAAACAAAAAATGGTTTATTATTAGAGGAATTTTGTTTATTCTAGGGTGGAGTATTTATCGATTTTTTTCAAGGAAATTTTCTATAGCTCAAGATAATTCAGATATAAATGATAACAGTTATTTTAAAAAGAACTTTAAGATTTCAGCAGCGTTTTTAGTTTTTTATATCTACAGCGAGTCAGTAATGTCTTGGGATTGGATTATGAGTCTTGATCCTCACTGGTTCAGCACACTATTTGGATGGTATGTTTTTGCAAGTATGTTTGTTAGTGGGATAACAGTGATAGCATTGATAACTATATATCTAAAAACAAAAGGGCTTATGGATTTCGTAAATGATAGTCACCTGCACGACCTGGCCAAGTTTATGTTTGGTATTAGTGTATTTTGGGCATATTTGTGGTTTTCACAGTTTATGCTAATATGGTATGCAAATATACCAGAGGAAGTTACATACTTTATTACAAGAATTGAGGATTATAAATTACCTTTTTTCGGAATGCTAGTATTAAATTTTATTTTTCCATTCTTAGTGCTTATGAATAGTGATTATAAGCGAGTTCCTTGGTTTATAGTTATGGCAGGAATTGTAATATTATTCGGTCATTATTTAGATGTTTTCAACATGATCATGCCAGCTACTGTTGGTGACCGTTGGTTTATAGGTGTTCCAGAGCTAAGTGCTATATTGCTATTTTCAGGGTTATTTCTTTTGATTGTATTTTATTCGCTATCAAAGGCTCCACTTTTACCAAAGGGGAATCCATTTATAAAAGAAAGTAAACAGTTCCATTATTAAATTGATAAACTATTTTTAGACAATGATAAATTTATTAATAATATTGATTTTGTTTGGCGTTTCCGTTGCAATTCTGCAAATGGTAAAAATATATGATTTGACTCAAGGTGTAAATAAAGATAGTTCTCAAATCGCCAATGATAAGGATAATTCAAGAAATGGCTACTTAATGCTAGCCTTCCTGGGATTTATATACTTAATTACCATTATATCTTTTGTATTGTGGGGCGATTTACCTCTTGTCTCTAATTCAGCATCTGAGCACGGTCCAAGAATAGATCGTTTGATGGTAATTACTATGGTTGTAATATTTATCGTTCAAACAATTACACAGTTTTTATTACATTACTTTGCTTTCAAATACAAAGGTGAAAGAGGTAAAAAGGCTTTATTTTATGCCGATAACGATAAACTAGAGTTTATATGGACAATTGTTCCTGTTATCGTATTGGCAGGATTAATCATGTATGGTTTGTTTACATGGAATGATATAATGATAATTGATGAGGAAGAGGACCCGTTAGTTGTAGAACTATATGCTCAACAATTTAATTGGAAAGCTCGATACGCTGGTCAAGACAATGTGCTAGGTAAAGCTAATGTTCGTTTGATTAATATAGATAATGCCAATATTTTGGGCCTAGATGAATCTGATCCTAATGCACAAGATGATGTAATCACAACTGAGCTTCATCTTCCAGTCGGTAAGCCTATTTTATTTAAAATGCGCTCTCAAGATGTTTTACATTCCGCTTACATGCCACATTTTAGAGCACAGATGAATTGTGTCCCAGGGATGATTACTCAATTTTCATTTACCCCGACGGTTACCACTGAGGAAATGCGTATTAACCCAGAAATTTATGATAAAGTTGCCAATATTAATAAGATCAGAAATGAGAAAAGTAAAGCCTTACAAGCAAATGGAGAAGAACCATTAGATCGGTATGAATTTGATTATTTGCTTCTTTGTAACAAAATTTGTGGCAAATCACACTACAACATGCAGATGAAAATTATTGTTGAGAGCGAAGAGGACTTTAAAAACTGGTTCAATGAACAGAAACTATTTAAAAATTCATTAGTCCAAAACTAATTGTAAATTTGTAATACAAATTATTATGTCAGCACATACAGAAAATCATATACACCATCACCACAAAGAGACTTTTGTAACAAAATATATTTTTAGTCAAGATCATAAGATGATTGCTAAGCAATATTTGATCACTGGACTAATCATGGGTATTATCGGTATTTTAATGTCCCTTTTAATGAGAATGCAAATTGCATGGCCTGAAAAACCAAATATAATTTTCAAAGCATTGCTTGGTAAGTGGGCTGAGGAAGGCGTAATGGATGCTGATATATATTTAGCATTAGTTACTATTCATGGGACTATAATGGTATTTTTTGTTTTGACTGCTGGATTAAGTGGAACTTTCAGTAACCTTCTAATTCCTTTACAGATTGGAGCGCGCGATATGGCATCCGGATTTTTAAATATGGTTTCCTATTGGCTTTTCTTTTTATCAAGTGTGATAATGGTAATTTCATTTTTCGTTGAAGCAGGACCAGCTGCAGCAGGATGGACAATCTATCCACCACTGAGTGCCTTACCACTAGCACAGGGGGGATCTGGAGCTGGAATGACTCTATGGCTTGTTTCCATGGCAATATTCATTGCCTCTTCATTATTAGGATCGTTAAATTATATTGTGACAGTTTTGAATTTAAGAACTAAAGGAATGTCAATGACAAGGCTACCACTAACAATCTGGGCATTTTTTGTCACTGCTATTATTGGAGTTGTATCTTTCCCTGTACTTTTATCAGCTGCCTTACTTCTGATCATGGATAGGAGCTTTGGTACATCATTCTTCCTTTCAGATATTTTTATTCAAGGAGAAGTACTTCATTATCAAGGCGGCTCACCAGTTCTTTTTGAACATTTATTTTGGTTTTTAGGCCATCCTGAAGTGTATATAGTACTTTTACCTGCTTTAGGAATTACATCTGAAGTTATTGCTACAAACTCAAGAAAGCCTATTTTTGGTTATAGGGCAATGGTTGCTTCAATAATTGCTATAGCATTTCTTTCAACAATTGTTTGGGGCCATCATATGTTTGTCACTGGGATGAATCCATTTTTAGGATCAGTATTTACCTTCACAACTCTTTTGATTGCGATTCCATCTGCAGTTAAAGCTTTTAATTATATAACAACCTTATGGAAAGGAAATTTACAATTTAATCCCGGCATGTTATTTTCAATTGGACTGGTTTCAACTTTTATTACTGGAGGTTTGACTGGGATTGTACTAGGCGATAGTGCACTTGACATTAATGTACACGACACTTATTTTGTTGTAGCTCACTTTCACTTGGTAATGGGAATTTCCGCTTTGTATGGTCTTTTTGCAGGTGTTTATCATTGGTTTCCGAAAATGTTTGGTCGCATGTTGAATAAAAATTTAGGGTATATCCATTTTTGGGTAACTGCAGTATGTGCCTATGGAGTTTTTTTCCCAATGCATTTTATAGGAATGGCTGGCCTCCCGAGGCGTTATTATACAAATAGTAACTTTCCTCTTTTTGATGACACCCAGAACGTTCAAGTTCTTATTACTGTTTTTGCACTTGTTGCAGGTTTAGTTCAGTTAGTTTTCCTATACAATTTTATTCATAGTATTTTCTATGGTCAAAAAACAGTACAAAATCCATGGAAATCTAATACTCTCGAATGGACGGCTCCTATAAAACATATGCATGGGAATTGGGACGGAGAAATCCCACATGTTCATAGGTGGGCATATGACTATAGTAAGCCTGGATATGAGGATGATTTTGTTCCACAAAATACTCCATTAAAAAAAGGAGAAGAAGAGTTACAGCATTAATCGCTTTAGTCAATTGGATTTTCTTTATATAATCTGGAAAGCCTTTTTTGTTATATTTGCTCTATGAATGATAATCTTGATCCAACAGACAAAAATTTATCATCAGAAGATCATGATATTGAAAAGGTCTTAAGGCCCCTGACCTTTGATGATTTTTCTGGTCAAAAACGGGTATTAGATAATCTCAAAATTTTTGTTAAAGCAGCTGCCGAAAGGAATGAGGCTTTAGACCATACTTTATTTCATGGACCTCCTGGGCTTGGTAAAACAACTCTTGCATATATTCTAGCTAATGAACTCAATGTTGGAATTAAAGTTACCTCAGGACCAGTGCTTGATAAACCTGGTGATTTAGCTGGTTTATTGACAAACTTGGAGGATCGTGATGTTTTATTCATTGATGAAATTCACAGATTAAGTCCAATAGTAGAGGAATATTTATACTCAGCAATGGAAGACTACAAGATTGATATAATGATAGAAACTGGGCCAAATGCAAGATCAGTTCAAATAAACCTAAATCCATTTACGCTAGTTGGAGCAACAACTCGTTCTGGACTTTTGACTGCTCCAATGAGAGCCCGCTTCGGGATAAATAGCCGATTAGAATACTATTCAACTGAACTACTTTCTACAATAGTTCAGCGTAGCGCAAAAATTTTAGGAGTTTCGATTAATAAAGATGCAGCTATTGAAATAGCAGGCAGAAGCCGTGGAACACCAAGAATTGCAAATTCTTTGTTAAGACGAATAAGAGACTTTGCTCAAATTAAGGGGGACGGAACTATTAATAATGAAATAGCAAAATTTGGTTTAAAAGCTTTAAATGTTGATAAATATGGATTAGATGAAATGGATAATAGGATTCTAAATACAATTATAGATAAATTTAAAGGCGGACCAGTTGGAATTACTACTATTGCTACAGCAGTTAGCGAGAACCAAGAAACTATTGAAGAAGTATATGAACCATTTCTAATTCAACAAGGTTTTATAATGCGTACTCCTAGAGGACGACAGGTGACAGAACTTGCATATAAACATTTGGGCCTAGAGAAAAAGAGTGACCAAAAAAGACTTTTCTAAAATGTCTTCAAAGTTGATATATTCAAAGCTTATAAGGGCCGAAGCTAAAAGAATAGGCTTTTTATCGTGTGGAATAAGTAAAGCGGAGTTTTTAGAAGACGAAGCTCCTAGGCTAGAAAAATGGTTGAACGAGGGCAAGCATGGTAAGATGAAATACATGGAAAATCATTTTGATAAACGTCTAAATCCAACATTGTTGGTTGAAGGATCTAAAAGCGTTATTTCATTAACATATAATTATTATACGGATAAAACTCAAGTTCATGCAACTGCACCAAAGATAAGTAAGTACGCTTATGGTACCGATTACCACCATGTAATAAAGAAAAAGTTGGTTCAACTTCTTGAATTTATTAAGTCTAAAATAGGTGATGTTCATGGTCGAGCATTTGTTGATTCTGCACCAGTTATGGAGAGGTCTTGGGCTAAAAGATCGGGTTTAGGATGGATTGGGAAAAATACTAATTTAATTTCTAAGAGTGTTGGTTCTTACTATTTTATAGCTGAGTTAATTGTAGATATAGATCTTGATTATGATACAGCCGTGACAGATCACTGCGGTAGTTGTACGGCTTGTATAGATGCATGTCCAACTGACGCGATTTCTGAGCCATACAAAGTGGATGGGGACAAGTGTATTTCTTATTTCACGATTGAACTTAAAGAAAATATTCCAAATGATTATAAGGGTAAGTTTGAGAACTGGATGTTTGGTTGTGATATTTGCCAAGATGTTTGCCCTTGGAATCGTTTTTCAAAAAATCACAGTGAACCCCTTTTTCAGCCTGATCCTAAAATGATATCTATGACTAGGGGTGAATGGCATGAACTTACCGAACAAACTTTTAAAAAAGTATTTAAGAGATCTGCTCTGAAAAGAGCTAAATACAAGGGTGTTACTAAAAACATTAAATTTTTAAGTGATTAACATTTGATGACAATAAATTAGATTCTTTTAACTTTGTACATTTAATAAATTAAATTTTATGGCCAAGCGGACTAGACAAGACTTAGAGGCACTTGCATATCATGCCAAACCTAATGCAGGAAAAATAGAGGTCGTACCAACAAAAAAATACGCCTCTCAAAGAGATCTTTCTTTAGCATACTCACCTGGAGTTGCAGCACCATGCTTAGAGATAAAAGAAAACTCGTCTGATGTTTACAAATACACGTCCAAAGGGAATTTAGTTGCGGTCATCTCAAATGGTACGGCAGTTTTAGGTCTTGGCAATATTGGACCTGAAGCTGCAAAACCTGTTATGGAAGGTAAAGGTGTTTTATTTAAAATTTTTGCCGATATTGATGTTTTTGATATTGAAGTAAACACTGAGGACGTTGACGAATTTATAAATACTGTAAAAAATATCGCACCAACATTTGGCGGTATTAACCTTGAGGATATTAAAGCACCTGAGGCATTTGAAATAGAAAGGAGACTTAAGGAGGACTTAAATATTCCAGTGATGCATGACGACCAGCATGGAACTGCAATTATTTCTGCAGCTGCACTGCTAAATGCACTTGAATTAGCAAATAAAAAGATTGAAGAAGTAAAAATTGTAGTTAGTGGAGCTGGAGCTGCTGCAATTTCATGTACTCGACTTTACAAATCATTCGGAGCTAAATCAAAGAATATTGTAATGTTAGATAGTAAGGGGGTAATTCGAAAAAATCGAACTGGATTAAGTAGTCAAAAAGCTGAATTTGCTACTTCCAGAAATATAGAATCTCTTGAAGAGGCAATGACTGACTCAGATGTCTTCATTGGACTTTCAATTTCTGATTTAGTCACACCTGACATGTTGGCTTCAATGGCAAAATCCCCCATTGTATTTGCTATGGCTAATCCAAACCCAGAAATCAAGTATGACTTGGCCATAAAAACAAGATCTGACATTATAATGGCAACTGGGAGAAGTGACAATCCTAACCAGGTTAATAACGTTTTAGGATTTCCATTTATATTCAGAGGCGCTTTAGATGTTCGTGCAACAAATATTAATGAGGAAATGAAAAAGGCGGCTGTAATAGCTTTAGCTGAATTAGCTAAGGAGCCTGTCCCAGAGCAAGTTAACATCGCATATGGAAAAATGAGATTAACCTTTGGTAAAGATTATATTATCCCAAAGCCCTTTGACCCAAGGCTAATTTCAAAAATACCTCCAGCTGTGGCAAAAGCAGCAATAGAAAGCGGTGTTGCACAGACTCCAATTTCTGATTGGGATAAATATGAAGAGATATTACTTAATAGGATGAACGCAGACAATAAAATTGTTCGCCTATTATTTGATCGTGCAAAACTAGACCCAAAGCGTGTAGTATTTGCCGAGGCAGATCAATTAGATGTATTAAAGGCTGCACAAATTGTCCATGAAGAGGGAATCGCACATCCCATTTTATTAGGTAACAAAAATGTGATACAGCAATTGAAACAAGAATTAGAATTTGATGCTGATTTATTAATAATTGATCCCAAGGATGATGAACATGCTGATCAAAAAAATAGATATGGAGAAGTTTTTTGGAAACAGCAGAGAAGACGTGGTCAAACTCTTTTTTCTGCCCAGAAACTTATGCGTGAGCGAAATTATTTTGCTGCAATGATGGTAAATGAGGGTGATGCAGATGCATTAATTACTGGTTATTCAAGAAGTTATCCATCGATTGTAAAGCCTATGTTAGAATTAATCGGTCTTGCTCCAGGATCAACAAGAATCGCTACTACTAATGTTATGATTACTCAGCGCGGGCCCATGTTTCTGAGTGATACAGCGATAAATATAAATCCGTCATCACATGATTTGATCAAAATTACTCAGATGACTTCAGGGGTTATGAAAATGTTTGGAATAACCCCTGTAATGGCTATGTTATCTTACTCAAACTTTGGTTCATCAAAGGATCAGAGTGTTAAGAAAGTTCGCGAAGCAGTAAATTATCTGCACAGGCGTCATCCTGATTTATCTGTGGATGGTGAATTGCAAACGGACTTTGCACTAAACAGCGAATTATTGAGATCCAATTTTCCGTTTTCTAAGCTAGCTAATAAAAAAGTAAATGCTCTTATTTTTCCAAATTTAGAGTCTGCTAATATTACTTACAAATTACTCAAAGAACTTAACAAAGCTGAATCAATTGGTCCAATAATGATGGGATTAAAAGAACCTGTTCATATCATTCAATTTGGAGCAAGCGTTGACGAAATAGTCAATATGACTGCAGTGGCAGTTGTTGATGCTCAGCAAAAGAGTAACAATTAATTTTATGTCTTTTAATTGAGATAATAATCTATAATAAATTTACTACATTTATCCTTCAAATATTTAAAAATGATTACTCACCTCAAAGGAAAATTAGTAGAAAAGTCACCCACTGGAGTTGTTATAGATTGCAATGGAATTGGATATTTCGTTCACATTTCATTAAATACATTTTCTCAAATCCCAGATCAGGAATCTATAACACTGCTAACTCATTTACAAGTCAAAGAAGATGCTCACAAATTGTATGGTTTTGCTACTTTAACTGAGCGTGAAATTTTTAGATTACTAATTTCAGTAAGTGGTATTGGAACAAATACCGCAAGAACAATGTTATCGTCACTTTCTCCTGAGGAGATTAGGAACGGAATCTCATCTGAAAACGTGGGTTTAATACAATCGGTAAAGGGAATAGGACTTAAAACAGCTCAAAGAGTTATAATTGAATTAAAGGATAAGGTTTTAAAAATTTATAATATTGATAAATCTCCTTCAGTTTCAAACAATACAAATAAAGATGAAGCGTTATCTGCATTGGAAGTATTGGGTTTTGGAAAAAAGCAAACTGAACTTGTGATTGCAAAAATAATAAGTCAATCACCAAATAAATCAGTTGAAGAAATTATAAAAGAAGCCTTAAAAAATCTTTAATTTTTGAAAATTTTTAATATTAAGATATTTTTGAAACATGCATGTGTTCTGGTAACTCTTTTCACTGTTAATATTACTTTGTGGTGTCAACAATCTCAAATTTTAACTGACTCAATTACTCCGTTTTCGTTCTCAGAGATCAATCTTCCCAATCCTAGTGCTATTATAAGCCAGTATATTTACGATCCAATTACTGATCGCTACTATTACAACTCAAAAGTTGGTAATTACAATATTAGTTATCCTCTTATTCTCACACCAGATGAATTTATAGCTCTTATTCAAAAGGAAAATTTAAAGGAGTATTACAAACAAAAAATTGATGCTTATGAAGGATTTAAGAGTAATGAATCTGAAATGGCAAATTTAATACCTGATTTATATGTTAATAATAGATTTTTTGAAACAATTTTTGGTAGTAATGTTATTTCCATAGTTCCACAGGGTTCCATTGAGATGGATTTAGGGGTGATGTATACAAAACAAGAGAATCCAGCTTTTTCCCAGCGCAATCAGAATAATTTTACTTTTGATTTTGATCAAAGAATTAGCCTAAGTTTGATGGGCAAGGTTGGCACTCGACTTCAAGCTAATTTAAATTATGATACTCAATCTACTTTTGATTTTCAGAACGTATTTAAATTAGATTTTGACCCAACAGTTGATGGTGGAGAGGACAATATTTTACAAAAATTAGAACTGGGGAATATCAATATGCCTCTCAATAGCTCATTGATAAATGGAGCTCAATCATTGTTTGGTGTTAAAACCGAATTGCAGTTTGGTAAGACTACGGTCACTGGTGTTTTTTCGGAGCAGAGGTCAGAAACAAGGAATATTGTTGCTCAGGGAGGTGGTACTTTGCAAGAGTTTGATTTTTTTGGTCTTGATTATGACGAAAATAGGCACTTTTTTTTAGCCCACTTTTTTAGAAATCAATATGATCAAGCCTTGGCAAATTATCCCTTCATAAATACCCAAGTTCAAGTAACTAGAATTGAAGTTTGGGTTACCAACAGAACTAACCAGACAGCAAATATTCGTAATATTGTTGCGATTCAAGATTTAGGGGAGACTGATAGAATCGGACTTACTTCAGTTCCTGCAGGATTTGTTAATGTTGCACCCGGTTCTTTTCCAAATAATTCCAATAATGATTTTGATCCTAACGACGTAGGTGGGACTGATTCTCAACTTAATCAATCAATTAGGGATATAGCAACAGTTGAATCTGGATTTTTATTAACAGGGGTAAATGAAGGTTTCGATTATGGTAAATTAGAAAATGCCAGGAAATTAACAGAAGGCAGTGAGTATACACTTAACACTCAATTAGGCTTTATATCATTAAATCAAAGACTTCAAAATGATGAAATCCTTGCTGTTGCTTTTCAGTACACCGTTGGAGGTGAAGTTTTTCAAGTTGGTGAATTTGCGAATGATGGTTTGAATGCTACTGATGTCTCAACTGATATAAACACTGGTAATCAAATTATAAACAATCAGAGTTTGATTTTAAAAATGCTAAAAAGTCCAATCACTAATGTAGATATGCCAATATGGGATTTGATGATGAAGAATATTTACAGCACTGGAGCTTATCAATTGTCGCAAGATGAATTTAAAATGAATATTTTTTACAATGAAACATCTTCATTAAATTACATAACTCCTGAACCAGGAACTCCATTTCCAGAGCCAGTTTCTAGTCAAGACCCAATAAATGAAGTTCCGTTAATACGTTTATTTAATTTTGATAGACTAAATTTTAATAATGACCCCCAAAATAAAGGAGACGGTTTCTTTGATTTTGTTCCTGGCATTACTATATTTCCATCAAACGGTAAGATTATATTTACCAAGATAGAGCCTTTTGGAAATTTTTTATTTGAGACCTTAAGGCTTGATCCTAACGAAAACTATGAAGCTGATGAATCGATTCCTGGGAATTTTAATCCCAATCAAGCCAAGTATGTTTATAAATCCTTGTATAAAGACACAAAAACTGCTGCACTTCAGGACAGCGAAAAAAATAAGTTTCAAATTCGGGGAAGATATAAATCTTCCGGCGGGTCAGGAATTCCACTAGGGGCTTTTAATGTGCCTAGAGGCTCAGTTAGAGTTTCCGCCGGTGGCAGGCTACTTGTTGAAGGAGTAGACTACACTGTAAATTATCAAATTGGTACAGTTCAAATATTAGATCCTTCACTAGAAGCCTCAAATACTCCAATTCAAGTTTCTGTTGAAAATAATGCGGTTTTCGCTCAACAGACAAAGCGCTTTTCAGGCTTTAATGTTGAACATCAATTTGACAAAAATTTTCTTCTTGGAGCAACACTTTTAAACTTAAATGAACGCCCTCTCACTCAAAAGGCAAATTATGGAACAGAGCCAATTAATAACACAATTTTTGGTATAAACACGAATTATTCAAGTGAGGTTCCATTTCTTACTAGAATGATAAATAAAGTTCCCAATATTGATACTGATGTACAATCAAATTTATCTTTTCGTGGTGAATTTGCTTATTTAAGACCTGGTGCTCCCAAGGGAACTGATTTTAATAGAGAAGTAACCTCATACATTGATGATTTTGAGGGAACTCAAAATGGAATAAGTTTATTAACTCCACAGTCTTGGTTTTTATCAAGTAGGCCAAGAGATTTAGGTAGAATTTATGCTCAGGGAGATGAAGACGACAACGGCTATCAAAATGGATTTGATAGAGCCCTTTTAAACTGGTATACTATAGACCCAATTTTTTACAGTTCCCAGCGTCCTGGAGATGTTACAGATCAAGATATTTCTGATCTTTATACCAGACGTATTTTTATTGATGAGCTATTTCCAGAAATTGATTTAGTTACTGGCCAGTATACAGTTATCAACTCTTTAGATTTAGTATATAGACCAACAGAGCGAGGCCCATACAATTATAAACCTGGTAGTGAAAATGGCATATTAGAAAACCCTCAAGATAGTTGGGCTGGAATTACAAGACAACTAACGTCTACAGATTTCGAACAATCTAATGTTGAATATATAGAATTTTGGTTGATGGATCCTTTTATGCAAAATTCAAGTAACTTAGGAGGAAAGCTTGTACTTAATCTTGGTAATATTTCAGAAGACGTTTTAAAAGACGGCAAAAAGCAATATGAAAATGGTTTACCTGAAAATGGGAATATAGATCTATTACCTCAAACATCTTGGGGTATAGTTACTCCACAAAATCAATCTTTAATTTATGCATTTTCTTCTCAGGGTCAAGAACGTGAAAATCAAGATGTTGGCCTTGACGGATATGATGACATTGAAGAAGCAAATTCAGTAGATTCAAGATTTACATCCTTTTCCAATTTAGCTGATCCTGCTAATGATAATTATGCATTTTATTTAAATACAACAGGGAATATTTTTGATAGATACAAATATTACAATGGCCTTGAAGGAAATTCTCCAGATAC
>CEVS01000020.1_pt1 | contig 38700 bp, 21 predicted proteins | sample 361571 | NCBI WGS metagenome assembly CEVS01 (sample SAMEA2623850, study PRJEB7988) | marine metagenome | isolation source: saline water (ENVO:00002010), including | reverse complement strand
GGACATCCTTTGGAGGATTTACAGAACAGAATAAGAATGCGTTTATTCGTGATGCTTATAAGAACACTATTTTTAATCAAACTAAAATAAAAAAACTCCCAGAAATTAGTAATATAATCCAACCCTGGAGGATTACTAATGGGGACTATAGGGACTTAATGACGGCTCCTGGTGAGGATGTATTTGTCTTTTTGGATCCACCTTATCTCATTAAGGACATGCTTTATGGTAAGAACAAAGAGATGCATACGGGTTTTGTGCATGAGGACTTTGTTGAATCATGTAAGGGTAGTCCACATAACTGGATGATTACTTATAATGAGCACCCATGGTTACGTGAGCAGTTTGCTGATTATCATATGGAGACGTTTGAGTTTCGCTATAGTTTAGCTCATCGTAAGGAGAATAAGAATAAGAAGGAGGAGTTGTTGATTATGAATTATCAACTTCCTAGGGATCAGGAAGAAAATAATATTCTTTCTGAACTACTAGATAATGTATAATTTTGGAGGTTCTATGACTAACAAAGTGTTTCACATTTATTCAGAGGGTAAGTGTTTGCATCATAATTTAAATGAAGATTCATTTAATGGTTTGTGGGAACATTATTTTATGGAAGGTGTTAAGTGTCAGTATGAAGTATGTGACGAACCTAAAATATTAGAGGAGGTAAGTTATTAAATGGGAATGAGTACTCAGAACATGAGTGGGAGTGGTGATGGACTCTCATTCACCAAGAGATCTACTGGAGAGGATCCTGGACCCTTTCCAGTTAAGATTAGAACTGTATTCACACCTGAGGAACGAGAAGAACTCAAAGAGATCTTTCGTGAAGTGATGAGTGAATATGGTTTAATTAAGTTAGAGAGCTGAAAGGCTCTCTTTTTTTCTGCGGTTGACTTACAACTAAATATCCAGTATAATAATGAGTGAAATGGAGTGACTCTATTACAATGGCAAAAGGATTTACAGTAAAAGCTTCAAAGCCAAAGACATCATCAAATACTACTGATCAAGAGTGGGACTATGATGCGATTAAAGCAAGAATGCGTGGGAAGACAATTGTATTCTGTCTTCCAGGAAGAGGTGTTTCATATACTTACTTAAAGAACTTTGTACAACTTTGTTTTGATTTGGTTCAGAATGGTATGGCCATTCAGATCAGTCAAGATTATAGTTCAATGGTAAACTTTGCACGCTGTAAGTGTCTTGGTGCTAATGTTCTTCGTGGACCTGATCAGATTCCATGGGATGGTAAGTTGCAGTATGATTATCAGTTGTGGATTGATAGTGATATTGTCTTTACTTCTGAGAAGTTCTGGCAATTGTGTGATCTAGCACTACCTGCTGATGCAGTTGATGGTGATGGTAATACGATTGAAGGTAAGGATCATCCTATCTCTGCTGGTTGGTACTCTACAGAAGATGGTCGTACTACATCAGTTGCACACTGGTTGGAAGAAGATGACTTCCGTAATAATGGTGGTGTGATGAATCATGAGATGGTTGATGGTATCACCAAGCGTAAGAAGCCCTTTACTGTTGACTATACTGGTTTCGGTTGGGTGATGATTAAGAAGGGTGTGTTTGAACACCCTGAGATGAAGTATCCATGGTTCGCTCCTAAGATGCAAGTATTTGAATCAGGAGCAGTTCAAGACATGTGTGGAGAAGATGTATCCTTCTGTTTGGATGCTATCGAAGCTGGTATTGATATCTGGTGTGATCCTCGTATTCGTGTTGGTCATGAGAAGACCAGGATCATTTGATAAACTGTCACAGAGGGGTATAGAATCCCCTCTAACCCCCTTATAATAACAAAGTAGATACATTACACTAATGGCAAAGTTTAAGCGTTCATTGATGGGTGATTCCTTTATTGAGGCTACACCAAAGAAGACACGACAAGGTACTGGTAAACATACTAAGTATGCAGCCAGTTCTCGAAACAACAAACCAAAACGTTATCGCGGACAAGGACGTTAATCTAAGAGACCCTAGAGATAGGGTCTTTTTTAATGCTTATAGATATAATAAAAGGAGAAAGAAGATGGGTGAACATGAATTCTTGAGAGAAATTGCAAATGACAAAGAAACTCCCAGACAAATGAGGAAAGTTAACACAGATGGACTTTTTGAAACAACTGATTGTTCTGACCCTAATCATCAGTGTACTTGTGGCTCTCAACCAGTAACACTTATTGAGGATTAACTACCTAAATATAGGAGTATTCTTGTATTACAAATAAGTGCCAATTGAAAGAATAAGCAAAGGCTTCAAAGATATTAGTGCAACTTTTCAGATCAATCCAATGAATGATGATCTGATTGCACTGAAGAATGAGAATGCCATTGCTCGTTCACTTCGTAATCTAATCTTCACTGTTCCTGGTGAAAAACCCTTTCAACCATCTATTGGTAGTAGGGTATCTGAATTATTATTTGAAAGTTTAGATCAGATTACTGCTACTCAGATTAAAGGTGAAATTGATTATACAATTAGATCCTTTGAACCTAGAGTTAAACTTCTTGAGGTTGTAGTTACTCCAGATTACGACAACAATGAATTCAATTGTCGGATTAAGTATGAAATTGTTGGCACATCAGAAGTACAAGAACTTACGTTCGTTTTAGAACCCACTAGGTAAATGCCTTTAGTTAATTTTTCAAATGTCGATTTTGACCAGATAAAGGAATCTATCAAAGATTATCTCCGTGTTAATTCAAATTTCACGGATTATGATTTTGAAGGTTCTAACTTATCAACAATTATCGATACGTTAGCATATAACACTTATATTACTTCATACAACACCAACATGGTGACGAATGAGGTGTTTATTGATAGTGCTACTCTTCGAGAGAATGTTGTTTCTCTAGCACGTAATATTGGTTATGTTCCTAGATCTAAGACCGCATCGGTAGCTAAAGTATCCTTTGTTGTTAATGCTACTGGACTTGTCGCATCAACACTGACACTTAAGGCTGGTATTGTTGCAATTACCTCAAAGAAATTTTCTAGAAAATCTTATACCTTCTGTATTCCATCAGATATCACTGTTCCTATTAATGATTCTGGTGAAGCTAGATTTATCGATATTAGTATCTACCAAGGAACCTTTATAGAACAAACTTTCACAGTTTCATCAAGAAATCCAAATCAAAGATTCATTCTACCCAACGTTGGTATTGATACGGATTTGTTGAATGTTTCTGTATTCAACTCTGAGCAATCATCAGTTTCTAGAAAGTTTTCACAATTCAATAGCCTTTTTGGTGTTGATGGTAGTTCTGCAGTATTCTTCCTACAAGAAGCGGAGTCAGAAAGATATGAACTTTTATTTGGTGATGGTAAGTTTGGTGTTAAACTACAAGAACCCAATTTTATCAAAGCATCATATATTATCACAGATGGAGCTGATGGTGACAATATTGAGAAATTTGAATACTCTGGAAGATTAGTAGATAATAACGGAAAGGTTATTACAGGTGGTGTATCATTCATCACAACATCAACACCATCTTATGGTGGTGCAGAAATTGAGAGTGTATCTTCTATTAAGAAGTATGCACCTCTGATTTACGCTGCACAGAATCGGGCAGTAACTTCTAATGATTATGAATCATTGATTCCTAGAATCTATGCAGAAACTCAATCAGTATCTGCATATGGTGGTGAGGATTTGAATCCACCAGCATTTGGTAAAGTGTTTATCAGTGTTAAACCACAACATGGTGAATATCTTTCTACAACAATCAAAACAAATATAAAGAACGAACTTAAGAAATACTCTGTTACAGGTATTATACCTGAGATTGTAGATTTGAAGTATTTGTATCTGGAAGCAGATTCGGATGTATATTATAATACCAATCTGGCACCTTCACCTGATTATGTTTCTAGTATTGTAAGAGCTAATATTAATTCATATGCAAACTCTACACAATTGAATAAGTTTGGTGCAAGATTTAAGTATAGTAAGTATTTGAGAATTATTGATGATAGTAATGAATCCATTACATCAAATATTACTAATATCTCAATTAGAAGAGATATGGTTCCTACTCTTAATACTTTTGCAGAATATGAGATATGTTTTGGTAATAGATTCTATGTAAAGAGTTCTGGATATAATATTCGTTCTTCTGGATTTAGAGTATCTGGTATTAGTGATACTGTTTATCTTGGTGATGTTCCTTATGGTGATATGAGTAGGGGTTATGTTATGTTATTTAAATTGAGATCTCCATCAGAACCAGTTATCATAAAACAAAATATTGGATATGTTGATTATGTAAAAGGAGAAGTTAGGCTTAATCCTATTAATGTGATTTCAACTTCAACTAAGAATGGAATTGTTGATGTTATTCAGATTTCAGCAACACCTTTCTCTAATGATGTGATTGGTCTTCAAGATTTGTATCTTCAATTAGATATGAATAATACAAATATCAATATGGTATCAGATCGTATTTCTTCTGGTAATGATGTTTCTGGTAGTAATTACATTGTATCTTCTAGTCATGGAAAAACCTCTTTTGTTAGAGGAACACCCGTTATTAATACTTCTGAAGATACACCAGTTGTAAGAAATACCGTCTCAAATAGAGGTTTAAGAAGTGTGGTAAATACTAATAACACTACTTCGTCATCGTACTAATAAGAAATGTCAGTAGATAGAGTAAAGTTTCAGGATATCGTAGAATCTCAACTTCCGCGGTATGTGAGGGAAGAATTCCCTTTGCTACCAGAATTTCTAAAACAATATTATGTTTCACAAGAATTTGAGAGCGGAACACTCGATATCGTTCAAAATATTGACAAATATGTGAAATTGGACGAGATTTTCAATCTCTCCAATAGCAGTGTGCTTAGATATGATATTGATTTTGTTGATACGACGATTGAAACTTCATATAAAGGTAACTTTACTGACGGATTTCCTGATAATGATGGTCTAATTCAGATCGATAATGAAATTATCTACTATAAAACCAAAACTAACACCACTTTTGAGGGTTGTGTAAGAGGTTTTAGTGGAATTAGCTCGTATATTTCACTTGATAACCCAGAACAACTCGTTTTTCAGTCCACAGAATCGGAAGAACATAAGGCTGATGTACAAATTATCAACCTAAATGTACTTTTTCTTCAAGAATTCTTCAAAAAACTGAAAAAGCAGTTTGCTCCTGGGTTTGATAATAGACCATTAGATGAAAATCTTGATAGAAGGAACCTAATTTATGGTCTAAAGTCATTTTATCAGGCAAAAGGAACAGATTCTTCCTTTAAGATGCTCTTCAATGCCTTATATGGCAAGGAATCTGACGTAATTAGACCTTCTGAGTTCCTCTTTAGACCTTCTGATGCTGATTATAGGGTCACTGAAGACATGGTTGTTGAGCGTCTTGAGGGAAATCCTCTTGATTTGGACAATCAGACCTTATTTCAGGTCTCTACTGGTGCTAAAGCCACCATTACAAAGGTTGAACCAATCAATTATGACAAAGGTCAGTTCTATCAGATAGGTATTGACCTTGGATATGACCGTGATATTGATGTTAGTGGAACTAAGTTTGCGGATTTCAAGATTAATCCTAAAACAAGGCTCCTAAACCAGGTTAGTGTGGGTTCTACCATCCTTGATGTGGACTCTACAGTCGGATTTGCACAAACTGGTTACCTTATCACGACTGATACGGATGGAAATTCCATCAGATTGAACTATCTTGATAAATCTGTAAACCAATTCCTTCGTGTTGAGGGTATTGTTGGTAATATTTCTGAAAATATTGAAGTTTTAGAAGATGATTACTCATACTCTTACGTTGGTATGGGTACTGATAACATTGTAAGGGTTAGAATTGGTTGTTCTTTGGATGAATTCACTGAAAACGACAAATCTACTCTTATTCAGAAGAATGATGAGATTTATATCAAGTCATTGGGTATTGAACCCACTGATATTAGAAGTAGAGGGTGGTTTACTAACATCAAAAGTACTTTAGATGTTGAAGGTATTGATGTTATTGATGATAATGAGAAAATTTATGAAATTAGGACTTTTGATAGTCATTATTACTATGCTGGAGTCAATCTCTTAGTTTATAATAATGCAGGTTTGGTTGTAAATGCTAAAATTACTAGAATTTCCAGTGATAAGTCATTTGTTGTGACAGCTGAGTCGAAAATTGCTAATTTTTCTCTTGGAATCACTTATAAAGTCGAAGCTCAGGTACTAAAAACCAATACTCGTAAATATCCGAAACTTAAAGAGTTTATAACAAACGTACAAAACACTTATTCTAAGTTTAATGGTGATACTTTAGTAGCTTCGAACTCAATTCCGAGTCTTCTTGATAAAAGTATCAATCCAAACGACAAAAAGTTTACTTTTTCTGGAGCTGCTACTGATGGATACAATATTAAGCTAACTGATAACGTAGATCATGGTTTTTACACTGGTGATACAGTATATTACCAAAGAGGCGCTAAAGATGTTATAACAACCACCCCTGATGGTGTTCAAATTGTAACTCAAGAGTATAATGGGTTCGATGGACTTGGTGATATGGTTCTCTATGTTAAGAGAGTCGATCAACAGACAATTCAACTTGCCAGAGGTAAGTCTGATATATTCTTTGGTGATTGTCTCCTATTACAAGGAGTAGTAGAGAATATTACCATTTCTGAATATAAGTATTGGAACAAAAATATTCTTGGACAGAAGATTGTAAGGGAAATTGCTGCTCCAGACACAACCAGTGGTGACTATCCTACAGAACAAGGAAATTATAATGGTATTTTTCTTGATGGTGTAGAAATTCTCAACTACAAATCAGGTGATAAGATATATTATGGTCAAGTTAAAGGTATTTCGGTAGCAGATGGTGGATCTGAGTTTGATGTTATTTCTCCTCCATACCTTCATATTCGAGATCTTGATACTGGTGAAGATAATCTTCCTATTGGAAGTGGTGCAACTGGAAATGCTGCTATAATTGGTTCACTGAAAGATATTAGAATTGTTGACACTGGTTTCGATTATGTAGAGAGACCTTTTGTTTCCATTACCGGTGGTTCTGGACAGGGTGCATCTGCAGAGGTCAATACTACTGATCTTGTATATTCTATCTCCTTCAATGCAGGTGTAAGTACTACCACTATTGGACCAACTGGTGGAATTAACCTCGCTGCAAATACTATTGGTTTCTCTACTTACCATAAGTTTAGAGACAATGAGAGAGTTGTATATGCTACCAATAGCCAAGAGGGTATTGTTGGTCTGACAACTGGTGCGTTTTATCATGTGAATGTTGTTGATCCTTATAGGGTCACTCTTCACAATACACTTGATGATGCAAACGATAATGTTAATGTAATTTCACTGACTGAAGTTGGTAGGGGTATTCATGACATTAAGTCGGTAGAGAGGAAGAAGATTGTAACCAGTGTTGTTGTTACTAATCCAGGAAGTGGTTACCAGAATAAGAAGAGAAAGGTATTCTTCGAGGGTGGTATCAATATTGGTACTGATACGATCCATATAGTCAATCATGGTTACAAATCTGGTGAGATAGTTAATCACTACAGAATTCCTGGTGGAGTGGACATTGCTGGTCTGGATGAAGATACCAATTATTATGTACATAAGGTAGACGACAACCACTTTAAACTTTCTGCTTATGGAACTGGTAGTGTTGCTACTGATTATTACTATGAGAGAAACATTTATGTTGATATTCAATCAAGAGGTAATGGATACTTTAACTATCAACCAATTGTAGTATCAGTTAATGGTGTGGTTGGTGTTTCCACTCTTTCTGGTCAAGATTTTAGTTGTAAAGTACAACCAATCTTTAGAGGTAATATTGACTCTGTAGATATTACTGAAGGTGGTGAGAATTATGGATCTGACGAAATTATCAACTTCAACAGAACACCTGTAGTTACATTTAAGTCAGGAGAAGGTGCTAAACTGAAACCACTTATTCTGGATGGAAAGATTGTTGATGTTTTGATCATAAGTGGTGGTCATGAGTATTACTCAACTCCCGATCTTATTCTTCGTGGTGGTGGTCAGTTTGCAAGACTGTCTCCAATTATTCGTGATGGCACAATTGTTGATGTTGTCATTGAACAATCTGGTTTTGGGTATTCCAATGATACCACAGAAATCGAAGTCGTAAGTTCTGGTAGAAATTCTAATGTAGATGTTATTCTTAATGTCTGGAACATTAACGAATATCGCAGAAGACTCAATAATATTGATGATTCTGATTCCTTCATTTCTCAATCCATTGATGCCCAAGAACTTCAGATTTGTCACCTCTATGCACCAAGAGAGTTACGCGAAAGTGTAAATTCTTTGGAAGGTGATGGAACACAAAACTATGGTAAAAAGGATCTCACCAAGAGAAGAGGTGTAGAAGTAGAGAGTAATAAGCACTCACCTATTATTGGGTGGGCATATGATGGTAATCCAATCTATGGACCATATGGTTTTGCCAATGGTAAGAATGGAAAAGTCAAGCAGATGGAGAGTGGATACAATCTTATCAGTATTGAAGAGAGTTCTAAGAATAGACCTTCCAGATCATTGTATCCTGGTTCATTCTTCATTGAAGATTATGTATTCACCAATAAAGGTGATCTAGATAAGCATAATGGTAGGTTCTGTATAACACCAGACTATCCTAATGGAACTTATGCATACTTCGCTACTTTCACTTCAGAGATAAGTTCTAAGGGTGTATTCAAGAACTTTAAGTCACCAAGATTCCCATATGTGATTGGTGACAGTTTCAAGTTTAATCCAAATCCATTTAACTTAAGATCTTCTTCAAATCAGCAAGAGTATGATCTTGAATCAAATGGTTGGTTCAGAAATACTGATGTATATCACTTAAATGATGATAGATCTGGATATGAGTATATTGTAAATTCTAGTGGTATTCAAGATCAAAGCCTTCAGGTTACTGGAGCTTCAAAAGGAAGTATCTCTGGTGTTGGTATTGTAACAGGTGGAAACTACTACAAGGTTCGTGATCAACTTATATTCAATAACGAAAGAACTAGTGGAAGAAACGCTAAAGCAAGAGTTTCCATAATTGATGGCAAATCAGTAATAGATGTTAGATCTACTTCTTTCATCATTGACAATATAGAATTTGTTGCCGACAATTCACCCAACACTTATATTGGTTTCTCTTCAATTCCAACAAACTTGTTGCAAGGTGAAAGTGTCAGAATTGATGGCATTTCGGATTATATCAAGGGATTTGATGGTCAGTATAATGTTGGAGTCAGAACCGATAGTACGGTACTAACTCTCGGTGTCAATAATTCTGGGGTCACTGGTCTCACAACATACTTCTATGTTGCTGGAGCTTTAGAGTATCCATTTATTAGACCTAACGATATTCTCACTATTGGGGATGAGAGAGTTAAGGTTCTTAACCTTGATAGAAGATCTTCCAGGATCCGTGTTGCAAGAGAACAGGATTCTACTGTTGGTTCTGCACATACAAACAATACAGTACTTAGAGAAGATCCTCGTAAGTTTAGAGTCAATATTGTTGGATTGACTACCACAAAGAAACTCAGAACTAATGAAGAGTATTACTTCATCCCAGAAGAATCTGTTGGTGTTGGTACAATTCTTGGAGTTGGTGTTGGTTATACTGCATTCCTTTCTGATTCTGGTGTAGGAGCTACATCTAGATTCCTTACTCCTCAATCAATCTTCATCCCAAATCATAATCTGATTATTAATGATGAATTATACTACAATTCTCATTCAAATACAACCATTCAGATGTGGAATGGTGTAGAAGGAACACCTTATCTACCACTCAGTACTTTTGATAAGTTTTATGCAGTTCCACTAACTTCAAATACTATTGGAATCTCTACCCAAAGAATGGGTATTGGTAATACTGGTGAATATGTTTCGGCTGACGGAAAGGGGCTCATGTACTTCACCAATTCTGGTGATGGTGACTATCAGAGTTTCCTTTCCAACTTCTCCTCTGTCATTAAAGGTAACATCAATAAGAATTTAGCAACTGTATCTACTGCAAGTACTCATGGAATGAAGATTGGTGATGATATCACCTTTAATCTGAAGCCATTAACTAAAGAAGTAATTTCTGTCACTTACAATGTACCAAACAGAAGAATTCTCTTTGGTCAGTCAAGTTTTAATTCATCTAAACTAGATTTAACAAGAAATACTATCACAATTGAAAATCACGATTTCCTCAAGGGTGACAAGGTTGTATATCTTGCCCAAAGTCCTGTGGGTGGGTTGATTGACAATTCGATGTATTATGTTATCCCTTATAATAAGGATAAAATTCAACTTGTAGAGCACAAGTTCGATATTAACTCACAATCTCCAAATATGGTCGATTTGACCTCAGTTGGAAGTGGATCTTTCTCTAAAGTCAATCCTCTGGTCAATATTAGAAGAAACCAGATCTTGGAGTTTGACTTATCAGACCCATCTCTTTCTTTTATGAGAAATGACACTAGATATAGTGCTTTTGAGATGAATATATTCTCAGATTATCAATATCTGGAATCATATATTTCCTCTGCAGAAACTAGAGAGTTTGAAGTATCATCCAGTGGTCTTCCTGGTATTGATTCTGATGCAAAACTGACATTATATGTTAGTGATCATATTCCACAAACTCTGTGGTATAACTTTGAGTTGCAGAATCTTGATAAGATCGATAATGTCTATAGAGAGTATTATGTTGATGAAGAAGCTTTATCACATAATCAAATTGGTGTCATCCAAAGTGAATATAATGGTTTTTATAGTATTGTTGGTGTTGCATCTACGTCATTTGATTTCAATTTGACTCAAATTCCTCACCAATCATATTGGGATCAAAATATCGCTACAATTACATATCAAACAAAGTCACTGACAGCTAATGGACCTATTGTTGGAGTAGATATCAACAATTCTGGATACGATTATCTCAGTTTGCCCGGAATCACTAGTGTGAGAAGTGCAAATGGAAGAGATGCTATTATTCTATCCAAGAGTAACAATATTGGTAATATTTTAAAAACAAAGTATAAAGCTAATAAGATTGGATTTGATTATCCAACGGATCAAACAATGAGAATTGTTTCTAATGTTCCTGAGGTTATCACAGTAGATACTCTTGCTACATTTGATTATATTGGCATCGCATCTCAAGGTAGGAACTACTTAATTTCACCAGATCTTATCGTTATTGACGGATTCACCAATAAGGTTGTTCCTGGTGTTGATCTGAAGTATAAACTTGGTGATCCTTTTGTGGACATCAAAGAAAATACTAGTGGATTGTATCCTGTTGAGCCAAGAATTGTTGCAGTCAACAATTCCAATGGTGTTGGTATCAATTCGATCACATATAACTCTTCGACCAAGAAAGCACAAGCTTTCCTAAGGAAGCCGATTAAGAATCTTTCAGATTTCCCATTCAAGGTTAATGATGAGATCTTTATTGAAAATACAACACTGAGTTCTGATGGATTTGGGTTCAACTCTTCAGATCACACTTACGCATACTTTAAGATTACTGCTATTGATCCTAATGTTGGTGGTTTCAATGCATCTGTAACCTATGACATGAGTGATTATGTCAGTGATACTGATGTTGCTGGAGATTATGATATTGGCGGTTCTGTTGGTAAGATTATCCAAAGATCCACAATGCCGATCTTCAAACCACAAATTTCTAAGGGTAACCTTTTAGTTGGTGAAACAATCATTGGTGGTGGAAGTAAAGCTAAGGTGTTGAGTTGGAATCCTATCATTGAAGTTGCTAAAATTTCATCTAGGCTTGGATTCAAGGTTGGTGACAAGTTAGTGGGTCAGACAACAGGGGCGATTTGTTTCGTTTCTGATGTTAAGAACTATGATTCCGAAATCACAACAACTCCAGGTGCTACCGTTGTTGGTGGTTGGGAGAGAAGTACTGGTTTCATGAATAATAGCCTCCAGAAACTTCCTAATAATGAGTATTATCAGAACTTCTCATATTCAATCGCTTCAGAAATTCCATTTGATCAGTGGGATGATGCTGTGAGTTCTATTGTACACCCAGCGGGTGTTCAGAAATTCTCTGATCTTCAAATTATCAGTACTCCAGATATTGACAGAACTCCACTCACATCTCCTTCTGAAATTGACATCAAGGTTGAAATTATCAGTGAATCTAGTATTCATACATTCTTCGATTTTGATTATGTTACTGAAAGAACCTCTTTCTTGAATGGGTCACACCTTTCTGGAGAAATCTACTTTGAAAATAGAATTCTAACTGATCACTTTGAATCTATCAGTAATAGAGTTTATATCATTGATGACATCAGTAAGTCATTCAATAGTAATACCAGAGATGATATTTTCATCGATCTTGGTCAATTTGATGAAAGTGCTAGATTCAACAGAATGTACGCTTATGTGAAAGATAGTACCTTTATCGAGGAAAGACAATTTACCATTACATCACTTATTCACAATAACTCATACGCACTTACTAATACATATTCCAATTTGCTCAGTAATGTCCAAATGGGATATTTTGAGTGGGTTAAGAATGAACTTGGGTGGACATTTAGATTCTTCCCAACCAATGCACAATTCAACAACTATGAAGTGTCTCTAGTTGTGGACAATATGTTCACCAACTCTCAATTGATTGGTAATGATAATATTGCAATTACACCTATCAACGAGTTCAAGACAGAAAATGCAGTCATTGGGGCTGGTTCATCGGATACAATTGTATCTTATGGTACAACTTACAGATCAGCAAAATCTAGAGTGTTGGTGATTGGTGCAGATGAGCAAGATAACGAGATTACTTATGGTGTTGAACTGAATACTATTCATGATGGAACAGATGTGAGTATTGTTGAATACGGAAACCTGACCACACTTTCTGGTACTGGTAATGAGTATTATCTTGGTTCTGATATTGGAACCTTTGATGCAAACATTGTCGGTAGTAATGTTGAAATTACTTTTGAACCCAATCCTGGAATTGCAGTCACAACTACATCTACTTCACTTTTGACCAGTGCTTCTGAAGTTGGAATTGGATCTACTAATATGAAAACTAGTAGATTACTTTCAAACTATGTTAATATTCCTGCTTCTGCAACACCAACACAACATTCAATTGCAGCTTATGGATATCCATATGAATCCGCAACCTATTATGTGACAACTAGTGATACCACAAATGGTAATCACGAATTTACTGAAATCTCGGTTATGAATACAAATACCCGAGAATATATCACAGAATTTGCCAGTATCATCACTGGTACACAAAATGGGATTGGAACATTTGGTATTGATACAGATACCAGTAATACTATATTAACATTTACACCAGAACCTAATATTGATGTAGATGTTAGGGTATATGGTATGGAGATTCAAGTATTCTTGGGTAATGATTATTCAGATACTTTGGATTCCAACTACCATGAACTTATTAACACCAATGAGGTGTATAAGGCAACTCAACTCGAACAGCAGTCCAAATTCCTTATGAAGACGGATGGAGATGACATCTTCATTAGAAACTTCGATGGAAGTTCTGACGATATTGTTGGTGTTGGTACCAATACTGTCACTCTTCCTTATCATAAGTTCGAAACTGGTGATCGTATTCTCTATAACGGAAACGAAGGTAGACTTGGAACTTCTGTCAATAGAATTGGAATTGCGGCAACATCAGTTGCTGGTGTTACAACTGACAAACTTCCTAGAGATTGTTATATTGTTAAGTACAATGACGCAAAGGTTGCATTTGCAGAATCTGCGGCTGACGCACTTCTGAATCAACCAAAAACCTTCCAGATTACATCTGCTGGTATTGGTACTTTCCACCAAATCAAATCTCAGAAAACTGAAGAGAGAACTATGATCCTGATTGATAATATGATTCAATCACCACTAGCGGATACGGATATCTCTACAGTCAACACGGTTACTGTTGCAACTCAAACAGAAATTAGAGTTGCCGGTATCACTTCATTCTTCTCTGATGATATTGTCAGAATCGATGATGAGTATATGTTGGTAATTGCTACATGGTTCGAACCCAATGATGGCAACTACTACATGAAAGTTGTTAGAGGGATGATGGGATCGAGACTTGCAACACACAATATCAACAGTTCAGTAGTTAAAGTTACCGGTCAGTATAATATTGTTGAAAACTCAATTAACTTTATTCAATCTCCAAAAGGATCTATACCTCTTAGTACAACAACTGATCCTGATGAATTCGATTGGACTGGTATTACAACTCACTCATCATTCCAGGGAAGAGTGTTCAATAGAACATCTTTCCAAGGTTTGGGTATTAGTACTGAGAACTACGCACTCAATCACGTATATGATGACATCTCTAATAACTTCACTGGTATTAGAAGTGACTTTGTTTTGAAATATGAAGGTGACAGTGTTACCGGTATATCTACTGATAATGCAGTTGTATTAGTTAATGGTATATTCCAACATCCTGACGGAGTTTCTAGAAATGGAAAAGATGAGTTCCCATCTTATTCACTATCAGAATCTCTTAATGAAACAAATATTAGATTCTTAGCTGATCCTTATAACGGACAAAACAATACTCAGTCATACCCAAGAGGTGGTATTCTGATGGAAGTTGGTTCTCGACCTGGTTTTGGTTATCAACCTCTTGTGTCTGCTGGTGGTACTGCTATTGTTTCTGGTGGAGCTGTTACTTCTGTTAGCATTGGAAATAGTGGTTCTGGTTATCGTTCAGGACTCCAGACTGTTAGAGTTGGTGTTCAAACTTATAGTAATGGTATTCCAAATACACACTATGTTGGTACTGCAACAATTACTGATGGTAATGTAACTGGTATTGCTATTACTAATGGTGGTTCTGGGTATTCTACTCCTCCAAATGTTGTTATTGATGCACCTCTTCCTTATAGCAATGTTCCTTTAATATACAACTCTTCTTCATTGGGTAACGCTGGAACTGGAGCTAAAGTTGATATTGTTGTTGGTAATGGTTCTAGTGTTATCAACTTCGAGTTGACAGACAAAGGAACTGGATATGGTGATAGACAACAACTGACTGTTGCCATTGGTGGTACTGTTGGTATTCCTACAACAGGTTCTGATTTCAGTGAGTTTATCGTTGATGTTGGTAGAACTCAAAGAGATACTTTCAATTCTTGGTTCTTGGGTGAAATTCAAGTTCTTGATGATATTAGTGATGAATTTGATGGAAAGACCAAAACCTTCAACCTCAAACTTGGTGGTGAGGGTGTTGCAATTATTGCAAGAAAAGGATCTCAGATTGTTGTCGAGAATACACTTCTCATATTCATCAATGGTGTATTACAAGATCCAACCAGGTCATACGGTATGCAAGGTGGGTCTGTTATCAGATTCAACGAAGCACCTAAAGCTGGAGAAAAGGGTGAAGTGTTCTTCTATAAAGGAACAAGAGATAAGGATGTCGTTTTCAAAGATATTTTAGAAACTGTCAAAGAGGGTGACATTCTCAATGTCAACAATAACCCACTCAGGGGTCAGAGTATTGGTTTGAGTCAGAATGATAGACCAGTTACTGGTATCAACACTGTCGATTCTGTAACCACAACTCCATATATCAGACCCGGTGTTACTACCGATACAACACTCACTAGACCAGTTTCTTGGTCCAAACAACTCAGTGATGTTGTTGTTGATGGCGTGTTTGTTGGTAAGGATAGGATGCACTATGAGCCAAATATCTTCCCATTCTCATATCTCATCCAATCAATTGGTGTCACCACCTCAGTTGTGTATGTTGATAGTGTGAAACCACTATTCGATAGCCTCAACGAAACTTCCGATGAGAAGTATCAGAACAAGATTCAGATCATCTCACAAGATGTAAATGAAACTGGAATTGTCACCGCAATTGTTGGACCAACAGGATCAATTGTTGATATGGATATTGTGAACACTGGCCTTGGTTATACGGCCAACCCAACTATCACAATTTCAACTCCACTCAATGGACAAAAGGCAGTTGTTGGTAGCATAACTCAAAACAACAGAATAGTTGGTTTTGATATTGTTTCTCCTGGTAGTGGATATTCTCAAGATAATCCTCCAGTTGTTTTGGTTGAACCACCAAGATATCCAATTGAGATTGTTGATGTAAGTGATTACTCTGGTGATTATGGTATTATTGTTGGATTTGGAACTAATACTGTTGGAGACAAAACTCAACTCATATTCGACTTCCATATTCCATTCGATAGTTGGATGAGAGATCAAGATTTGGTTTCTGACGATACAACTATTAGTGGCATTTCTACTGGTGACTTCTTCACTGTGTTTGATTCAAATGGATCACATTCTAGTGGAACAGTTGTTACTAAGGAAATTGACAATACTACCAGAATTGGTGTTTCCACAGATTCTTTGGACAACATCTATCAGGTCGATCATGTTACTACTGTAAGTAAGAATGTCATTGGAGTTGGTGTTACTGATGTAAGAAGAGTGTTCACAAATATTGTTGGACAACCCATTGGTGGTGTTTCTTTTGACAATAATAGTGAGACACTTGATTCGACAGCGTATTCAATGGATACTCAAGAATATGTTGTTTATTCTGGAACTGTCGCTTCTTCTCAAATCCTGGGTAGATATAGTTGGGGTAAGATTGATATCAAAGGTAGACCAGATGCACAAAGTTTCAACTTCTATGGTGGAAACGGATATGCGGGTCTGACAACTTCAACTTATGTGAGAAGACACAATGATTTGAAATTCAGAGGATATGATATTATCCCTTATGATGATACTCCAAGAGTGTAGTGATATATGTTATCTAAATACTTCTACGATAAAATACCTGGCGAGTAATGGCAAAATTAGGTATAAACACAGGAACCACTGCTAATGATGGAACTGGTGATACTCTGCGAGAAGCAGGTGGCAAAATCAATACTAATTTTGATGAGATCTACTCCTCACTTGGGGATGGAACTAACATATTCTCAGGTATTGTAACCAGTATTGTTGGCGGTGATTTCGTTAGTGTTTCATCCCCTACTGGGGAAGTAACAATCACTGGATTGGCTAATACAGAAAACATCAATTCCGAATCACTGGTAGTTGTTGGTGTCTCAACTCTTGGTGTAGTTACCAGTACCGAATCTATGGGTATTGGTACTATCTACACTCCGAGGGTTGAATGTAGTGGTGCTGTTATTGGTGGCACTTTGGTTGGTGATGGATCACAGATCACCGGATTGGCCACAACAGAAAGAGTTTCAAGTGTCTCATTAGTTGTATCAGGTATATCTACTTTAGGTATTGTTACTGGAGTACCATCAATCCAGTCCACAGAAGTTTATGCCACTAACCTGTATGGTGATGGTGCAAATATTAACAATATTCAATATTCAGCAGTTGCTGGACTTGCAACCGATGCAACCTTTGCTGGTTATTCAGAAACATCTGGTATTGCAACTTACGCATCATCTAGTGGAGTATCTACATTCTCTGGTTTGTCTGGTATTGCAACCTTTGCAACAACTGCTGGACTTGCAACCGATGCAACCTTTGCTGGATTTGCAGAAATATCAGGAATTTCTACCTTATCTACACATTCAATAACTGCTGGAATTTCTTCTTTCACTGGTTCTTGGGTTATAGGTGCAGGTGGCACAAGCAATTATACATTTACTGGAAATGGATTCACTGGTATAGAAACCAATCCTATTCTTTATTTGACAAGAGGTCAGGTTTATAGATTTACTAATCAGTTAGGAGTACATCCTTTCCAGATTCAAGAAACACCAAATGGTTCTGTTGGATCAGCATATACAATTGGAATCACCAATAACGGAGTAGTAAATGGTGATCTGATATTCGATGTTCATTTTGATGCTCCGAAGCACCTGTACTATCAGTGTACTGCTCATAATGTTATGGGTGGCGTCATTGAGATTTTAAATAATTATGTAGATTTTGCAGAATACTCAGACGTTTCTGGTATTGCAACTTACGCAACAAATTCTGGTATTGCAACTTACGCAACAACTGCTGGACTTGCAACTGATGCAACCTTTGCTGGGTATTCGGTTGTATCTGGTTTCTCGACCACATCTGGATTATCCACTATATCCACATATGCCGAGACAGCAGGTATTTCTACAAACTCCACTTTCTCATCATATTCACCTCTGGCTGGCATTGCAACTTACGCAACAACTGCTGGACTTGCAACTGATGCAACCTTTGCTGGGTATTCGGAAATAGCTGGTATTGCAACCTACTCTACAACATCAGGAATTGCAACTTATGCCACAATATCTGGAATATCCACAGTAGCTACAAACGCTCAAGGACTTACAGGAATTCCTGATATTGAAATTGGTAAGCTAGATGTCGATTGTATTGAGGCTAATGAATTAATTACAACTGGTATTTCTACATTAGGTATTGTAACTGGTGCAACTTATTATGGTGATGGAACAAATATTACCGGTGTTGTTCCAGTTAGATCAGTTCAAGTTTTCCAAAATCTTGAGATTCTTGGTGTATCCACTCTTGGTATTGTAACTTCTGTTCAATCACTTTCATCTGATCAAATTTACGCAACCAATATTGACGCAACAACCGTTAGTGGTGATGGTTCTGGACTTACGAATGTAACTGCATCAAAATCAGTTGGATTGAAACTTGATGATGTAGTTGTTGGTTCTGGATTTACTACTGTTGATTTCAGGTATGAAGGGGAGATAGAAGCACAATTTAGTGGTACTGGAACCACTGCTATCTACACTGTTACTGGATTGGCTGCCACAGCTAATACCAGAACAGACAGTTTGGTTGTTGCTGGTGTCTCTACTCTTGGTATTGTTACTGGTGTCACCTCCATTGAGGCTGTAGATATATACACCAATTCAATTACAGCATCACAAATTAGTGGAAATTCTGATAGTAGTGATTCGGTTTTAGCGGTAACAGATACTACATCTACAACAGGAAGAAGAGTATCATTTATTAATGACGCTGATACTGGTGTAAGTAATCACGAAACAGTGAATGTTGGAGATCTAATTTGGACTCCATCCACTGGTAACTTGAGTGGTGTTACCACATACACTGGTCAAAGTGTTATTGTTACTGGTAATGTTGATGCTACCACATACACTGGTCAAGATATTACTGCTACTGGTAATGTTACTGCCAACTCATTCATAGGTGATGGTAGTAACCTAACTGGTGTTCAGGCAGGTGTTGGAACAGCTGACAGCATCAATACTACGGGAATCATAACTGCAACAGCTTTCTTAGGTGATGGTTCTGGACTAACTGGTGTTATTGGTTCTGGTTCTGGTACCATTATTGAAGATGGTGGAACTGTTGTAGGAACTGCAGGAACAATAGATTTTGGAGATCACTTATCAGTATCCACTCTCGCCAATGGCAGAGTCACAATATCTGGTATTGGGACATTCTCTGGTGATTATAACGACCTAGCCAATCAACCAACAGTACCAACAAACAATAATCAACTGACCAATGGTGCTGGTTTCATCACAACATCATTTACTAACACTAACCAATTAACAAATGATGCAGGATTCATTACAACATCCTTCACTAACACTAACCAATTAACAAATGGTGCTGGATTTATTACCAATGCAGTCGATGGTACATTGACCGCAACATCATACATTGGTGATGGTTCAAACATGACTTCTGGTCAATGGACTCTGGGTGCTGTTGGATCTAATCATTATACCTTCACTGGTGTTGGATTCACTGAAGCAACAAATGATCCTGATATCTATCTTGCAAGAGGTAGATTATATGTGTTTGTTAATGAGATGGGAATCCATCCATTCCAGATTCAGGAGACTCCGAATGGAACTATTGGTACCCCATATGATAATGGTGTTGTTGGTAATGGACAAACAAATGGAGGTGTGTCGTTTACAGTACCTTTCAACGCTCCAGATACACTATATTATCAATGTGCATCACATACTGGAATGGGTGGAACTATTTTTATCTATCCAACTCTCAGATAACCCTATAAATAATAAAAACTTCTTGTACACATGGCAGCGATAATTACTGACCAACTTCGTATTTTAAATGCAAAGAATTTTGTTGCTGGTGTTCAGACAGCATCAAGTTCACACTATGCATTTATTGGTCTCCCGAATGCATTAGATTACTCTCCTACTTGGGATCAGGATCCTCCTAGTCCTAAAGATAGTTTTTCACAATATGATGATGACTATGACACGATGATTGCATTGAAAAGGATCAATCCTGGTGATGTGACTCAAGTTGTTAAGAAGACCGTATGGACTTCTGGTATCACTTATGATATGTTCAGAAATGATATCAGTAGGGACAATCCTTCTGAGCCATCAGGTTCCTTTGATCTGTATTCCGCAAACTACTTTGTAGTCAATTCAGATTATAGGGTGTATATTTGTTTGTTCAATAATGCAACTCCTGAGAATAACTATCAGGGTGGTCCTTCTTTGGATGAACCACAATTCACTGATTTAGAACCAAGAGAAGCTGGTAGTAGTGGTGATGGATATGTTTGGAAGTATCTGTATAGCATTGCTCCTAGTGACGCTATCAAGTTTGATTCTACGAATTATATTCCCGTTCCAACTGATTGGGAAACAAATACCAAAACTGCTTCTGTTAGAGCAAACTCCAGAGTTTCAGGTCAGCTGAAGGTCATCACTATCAAAAATCGTGGAGTTGGTGTAGGAACTGCAAATATAACATATACTGGTGTCCCTATTCTTGGTGATGGTGAAGGTGGTCAAGCAACCATCACTGTTAATAATGAATCAAAGGTTGAATCTATTGTAGTATCAAAAGGTGGTAGAGGATATACATTTGGAACTGTAGATCTTGTGGCTGGTGGTGTTCCTACTGGAACTACTACTCCATTGTTCAATGTCATCATTCCCCCAAAAGGTGGTCATGGTTATGACATTTACAATGAACTTGGTGCATACAATGTTATGAGTTATGCCAGGTTTGAGAATGATACTGAGAACCCTGACTTTGTTACAGGTAACCAGTTCTCAAGAGTTGGAATTGTTAAAGATCCAGATGCACAAGGAACTGAAGAGATACTGACCACAGATAAGGCCAGTGCAGTTTATGCACTCAGGCTTACTGGTACTGGTTATAGTGAAACATCATTTGTGTATGACTCATATGTCACACAAACTGTTGGATTTGGATCAACTGCAGTTGGTAGAGTTGTATCATATGATCCAATTACTGGTGTTCTGAAGTATTGGCAAGATAGAACAAATACTGGATTCAACTCTGAAGGTAATCCTGATCCAACCAGTGCTGTTTATGGATTCAGAGTGAACAGATTCACTGAGAATATCAATCCAGGTGGAAGTTTCACCATTTTTGGTGGTAGTAATAACCTTGGTGTTGACACCTCATTTCAGGGTGTCTCTACAGTGATAAATAGTCGTACCTACTATCTGGGTCAGAATTTCGTAAATGGTATCTCTCAACCAGAAATTGAGAAATACACTGGAAATATAATTTATGTTGATAACAGACCATCGGTCACTCGTTCATCATCTCAGAAAGAAGACGTAAAGATTATCTTGCAATTCTAAAGAATTATGCCACAGGAAACTAACCTAAACGTTGCTCCTTACTTTGACGACTTTGATCCTCAGAGTAACTACTACAAGGTATTATTCAAGCCAGCATATCCGGTTCAAGCCAGAGAGCTGAATAATCTTCAGTCTATTCTGCAGAATCAGGTAGAACAATTTGGCAACCATGTATTCAAAGAGGGAGCCAAGGTTATTCCTGGTCAACTCACATATTTGAGTGACTTTAATGCCATTCAAATTGAAGATACATTTCTCGGTGTTCCAGTATCTCTTTACTTGGATCAACTAATTGGTAAAACAATTAGAGGAAGTGTATCTGGAGTAACAGCTCAGGTTGTAAAGTACATCACCAATGAAGAATCGGAAAAGGGTAACTATACTCTTTATGTGAATTATTTTGAATCAGGTGGTGGTGATGCGGGATCAGATCCATTTTTGAGTGATGAGATTCTAACTCTCACTGAACCAATTTCTTATGCAACCACATTTATTGCATCTGGTGAAGGATTTGCAAAAACACTAACACAAAACGCTGCTGAGGTTGGTTCTGCCTACGCCATCAGTAATGGTGTTTACTATCTTAGAGGAACTTTTGTAAATGTTTATGATGATATTCTGATTCTTGATCAGTATTCTAATAAGCCCAATTTCAGAATTGGTTTCGATATTAGTGAATTTGTTGTTTCTTCTGATGAAGATCCATCCCTGAACGATAATGCTAAAGGATTCTCTAACTATACCGCACCAGGTGCTGATAGACTGCAAGTTACTGCTGTTCTAGGAAAGAGAGATCTTGATGATTTTGAGGACTCCAACTTTGTTCAGTTGGCAGAAGTAAAGAATGGTATTCTTAGAGAGAGTAATGCTGGCACAGAATATAATTTTTTAGGTGACGAAATGGCAAGGAGGACTTTTGATGAGTCCGGCCATTACTATGTTAAAGAATTTGTCACTACGGTTAAAGAATCTCTCAATGATGAGATTGGAAATAGAGGTATATACAAAGAAGGTCAAACGACAGATAATGGAAGTGTACCTAGTGAAGATCTGGCAATCTATAAGATCTCACCAGGTAAAGCGTATGTTAAGGGTTATGAACTCGATATCATTTCTCCAACGTATGTAGATTCATATAAGCCAAGAACAACAAAACTTCTCCAATCTCAAGGTGTAAACTTTAACTTTGGTCCATCATTTACTCTGAATAGAGTTTATGGTTCACCGACTTTGGGATTTGATAATGACAATTATATCGAATTAAGAAGCGAGAGAGTTGGTAACAATCAAACAACAGCTGCTGGTATTGAGATTGGTCTTGCCAGAGTATATGATATTGTGCTCGAATCTGGATCATATAACACTGGATCTCCAGATCTGAATCAGTGGGACATTGCACTATTTGATCTCCAAACCTACACATACTTGGATATCAATCAATCTATTACTCTCAATACCCCCACGCGTGTGAAGGGTGAGAATAGTGGTGCTACCGCATTCCTTAGAAGTAATTCAACAGGAACCACCCTAATTGTATATGACGTAAAAGGTCAATTCATTACTGGAGAGAGATTGTCCTTCAATGGAGATCAAGTTATTTCCAGAACAGTTACTTCAGTAACTAACTATGAAATTTCTGATATCAAGTCACTATATTCTAGTATTAGTGGAAACATCTTTAGTGGTGATTTGATCCAGAGCCCTAAAACTTCTGTTGGTATTGCTTCAATTTCTGCAGAAAGTGGTGGAGCATCCATCATCACAACACCATCAACATCTTGGCCTGGTATTACTTCTACAGGAAACATTATTCAGTACTCTATATCTACCAATGATGTTCCTTCATTGGCAAGAGTTACTAATGTTAGTCCTAGTAGATTGACAATTGAACCAGTACAAAATGTCACAAACTATATCATAGGTGACCTTCCAACATCGGATATTTCTGTTTCTGATCTTTCAATTGTTGAAACAAGACAACAAAGAGTTGGTGACCCAAGTAGTCTTGCTGGAGGAAGAACACTCTTCAGTGAGATGCCAAAACGCAATGTATCTGAAGTTGATACTACTTCTTCGAATGTTGCAATTCGTAAAACATTCACAGTATCAATTACTAACGGAACGATGAGTTCTGTAAATGCTGGTACTAATGAAACTTTCCTTCCTTTTGATGAAGAGAGATATACACTTGTTCGTTCAAATGGTCAGTTTGAAATTCTGACTCAAGACAAGTTTATATTCAGTGGTGGAAACACAACTCTTGTAATCAATGGACTTGGTTCCAATGATAGCGGATGTACTCTAGTTTCTACTATTTCTAAGAGTAAGATTAAGTCTAAACTGAAGAAGAAAAACTCCACAGAAACTGTAATCATTAACAAGTCCACCAATTCATCATCGGGTATCGGTGGAACCACATTGAATGATGGACTTGAGTATGGTAACTATGCATATGGAACTAGGGTTCAGGACGAAGAGATTAGTATCAATGTTCCTGATGTCATTGGTATCCATGCAATATATGAAAGTAATGACGCGTCAAATCCTAATCTCCCAAGTATGACAGCAGGGTCACTTGATGGTCCTACATCTACTACTAATGATTTAATTGTTGGTGATACTATCATTGGTACATTAAGTGGAGCTAGAGCATTCTACTTCGCTAAGAAGAGTGACACTAGTATTGAGTTCATCTTCAGTACTGATATCAAATTTGTCAATGGTGAGGTTATAAACTTTAAGGAATCTGGTGTTTCTGCAGTAGCACTGAGTATTGATGAGGGAGATAAGAATATTCTTTCTGACTTCTCATTCATCAATGGTCAATCAGATACTTTCTATGGTGTTTCAAGAATAAAGAGAAAGCGTGGATCACAGAAACCCAATGGTCCTCTGAAAGTATGTTATGTATCTTCCACTTATGATAGTGCTGATGATGGAGATATTACTACAGCATCATCATATTTGACTTTCGATTATGGTAAAGAGATCCAATCATATAATGGATTCAGAAATACAGATATTATCGATGCTCGTCCTAGAGTATCTAACTACACTGTTGCCGCAGGTCAAAGGTCACCATTCGAGTTCTTAGGTAGATCATTCTCTGGAAACCAACATAGTTCTAAGAACATTATCGCATCTGATGAATCCATCAATGTTGATTTTCAATACTATCTTGGAAGAATCGATTCGATCTACCTTTCTCCAGAAGGTAGGTTTGTCAATAAACTTGGTGTTGCTTCTGATAATCCAAAGCATCCTAATCCAACATCAGGATCTATGAATGTTGCGGAGATCGAATTACCCCCATATCTCTATAATGTAGAGGATGCTAAGGTCAAATTCATCAGCCATAAGAGATATCAGATGACTGATATTGCTAGGTTGGAAAAGAGACTCAGTAATCTAGAATATTATACAGCACTCAGTCAACTTGAAACCAATGCTATCAATCAGTTTACACCAGATGCAAATGGTTTTGATAGATTTAAGTCTGGTATCTTTGTTGACAACTTTAAATCAACTATTCCACAGGATCCAAATCTTGGTGTCAGAAACAGTATCGATAGAAAGAGATCTATCCTCAGGCCTGCACACTACACCAATGCTTTCAATCTAACACTTGGAAATACAACTATTGCTGGTATTGGAAGTACCACATCTGCTAATCAAGATGTCAGATTTGCAGATATTCTTGGAACTAATGTTAGGAGAATGGATTCTGTTCTCTGTCTAGAATTTGAGGAAGTTGAGTGGTTGAAGAACCCATTCGCAACAAGAGTTGAGAGTATTACTCCATACATGGTTGTGTTCTGGGCTGGTCACATTTCAATGACACCTACCAGTGATGTTTGGATTGATGTTAATCAAATTCAAGCCAATGAAGTTACTATGGAAGGTTCATTTGAATCTATAACAAATTTACTTCAAGCAGAAATTTCATCAGCTGAGGATGGAAATCGTGTTGGTATTACTCCTGTTATTTGGGATTCTTGGGAAACAACAGCCATCAATAATGAGGTAACCCAAACAGTGGTTCAGGATCCTGGTTATGGTATGGTTGATGTTACTACAACTAACACTCAGGTTATATCTTTAGATCAACAGAGAAGTGGTGAAAAGTTTACCATAACTGAAAGAATTGACACGGAGAGTCTTGGTGATTCTGTCGTCAGTCGTGAAGTTATTCACTTCATGAGATCCAGAAATATTGAGTGTAATGGTACTTCATTGAAGCCATACACAAGAATGTATTCCTTCTTTGATTCTGTTGATGTCAATCCTTTCTGTACTCCAAAACTTCTAGAAATTCAAATGACCAATGGTGCATTTGAAGTCGGAGAAGTTGTTATTGGTGTTATGCCGTCCTTCGACCAAACTCAAAATGTTACGTTTGGAGTAGTTCCTGCTATTGCATTCAGAGTTGCATCATCAAATCACAAGTATGGTGAGTATAACAATCCATCTGAAAGATATGAGTTCAGTCCTTACAATAAGGATCAAGTAGTTCCTGATGAATACTCAGAAACATCTACACTTCTGAATATTGATACTTTCTCACTTCAGGATGAACAGAACCCACAATTTGATGGTTATGTTGCCGAGACTATGATCTTGAATGGTCTTTCTAGTGGTGCTTCTGCTACCCTTACTAGGGTTAGACTTGTTTCAGATAGACTTGGAACTTTGATCTATTCATTCATGGTTCCACCTTCAAATAATCCAAGCAATCAGTTATTTGAAACTGGTATCAACAGGATGAGGTTGACAACTAGTGTTACCAATAGCAAAGTTGCTGGAACATTTAGTAGTGAAGCTGAAACTACTTTCTACTCTCAAGGTAGTCTTGATACTACTCAAGAAACGACACTATCACTTATTAACGCTGATATCGATGTCGATCCTAACTTTAGTGAAGTACAAGTTATCTCGGCAGCACCAACTGTTGTCTACGAAGATGTAGAACAAATCTTCGTTCCGCCACCATCTCCACCACCATCTCCACCAAGTCCCCCAACTCCAAGGCCTCCCCGGCCGGGCTCGATGCCAGCTGGTCATGGTGGTTGGAACGGACGCGCATGGACAGATCCACTGGCACAGTCATTCTATATTGATGAACCCACTGGTATATTTGTATCTTCTATTGATGTTTTCTTTGCAGCAAAACCAGAGACTAGTTTGACACCTGCTGTTTGTCAGTTGAGAGAAGTTGCATTTGGAACTCCAACCAAAAAGGTTCTACCATACTCTGAGGTTGTAATTGATCCTAGAACCATTACTGTTTCAGATGACTCTAGTATTCCTTATAACATTAAGTTCCATGCACCTGTGTATATGGAGACATTGAGAGAATATTGTGTTGTGTTCTTGTCTCAGAATACAGAGTACTCTGTTTGGATTTCTAGACTTGGTGAAACTGATATTTCTACACTTGGACAAGAGGAAGGACAGATTATTGTTTCTACTCAACCACTTCTGGGTTCATTGTTCAAGTCACAAAATGCTTCTACTTGGACACCTTCTCAATATGAAGATCTAACATTTAATCTCTATAGAGCTAACTTTGTTTCAAGTGGTGCCGCACAATTCTTTAATCCAGATCTACCTAAGAAATTAGAGATCATCTCTAAAGATAATATTGATATGAGTTCTAGAGAAGTTAGGATGAATGTAAGTGCTCCGATCACTTCTACTATTGAATCTGGAAACAGTATCATTCAAACAAATACTGGAGCAACTGGTAAGTTTGAGAACTTTGCAGGAAAGGTAAGTGGATTAACAATCACCAATACTGGTGTTGGATATACTCCTTCCGCTGGATCATATGTTTTCTCAGGAGTTGCCGTAACTAGTTTGACTGGTAGTGGAATTAACGCTACTGTGGATATTACAGTTAATAATGGAATCGCATCTGGTGCAGTCATTAACTCAAATGGAACTGGATATCAGGTTGGTGATTTGGTTGAACCCATCTCTATTGGCAATCTTAGCCTTGGTCAAGGGATGAAGTTCACCATCTCCACTATTACTGATTTCGATGAGATGAGTATCACTGGAATTCAAGGTAGATTCAGTACAAATTCGGCTGATACACTCACATTTACTGATAGCCTTGGGACTAATGCACTTATCAATGGTGGTGGAGTTTATCCACTATCACCAATCAGAGTTGAATCTGATGGTCAACATATGAATGTGAGATTCAGAAACCACGGGATGCATTCACCAGTCAATATTGTTAAATTGAGTGAAATTAAGGGTGAAACAGTTCCAACAAAACTTACAACTAATTATTCATCAACAGAAAGTGGAGCTATCTCGATCGCCAGTACATCTAACTTCTCAGTATTTGAAGGTGTCGGAGTTGGAGCCACTAATCCTGGTTATGTGAACATTGGTAGTGAGATTATTTCTTATACTGGTTACTCAGGAAACACTCTCACTGGAATCACAAGAGGTGTGGACAATACAAACATCGTTGCACACAGTACAGATGATCTAGTTTATTTGTATGAGATTAATGGTGTTTCTTTGAGAAGAATCAACAGAACTCATAACTTCAATAATGTAACAGAATCAGACGCAATCACCCTCGACTCCTATAAGTTGAAGATTAATGTTAGTGATACAGATTATGGTACAAATAGAAGTGGTTTGGGAGATCTTCCAGAATTGTTCTTCAATAGAACAAAGAGTGGTGGTGGTACCAATGGTCGTTCATCATACAACCAACAGTTTGAGATGGCAAAAGCCAACTTCAACTACATCACACCATCAGGAACTTCAATTCAGTCCACTATGAGAACTACTAGTGGAACTAGTGTTTCTGGAAAAGAAGCTTCATTTGAAGATATGGGATTTGAATCTGTATCTTTCAATGGTGAATCATATTTTGATACTCCAAGAATCGTAGCATCCAAAGTGAATGAAGATCAGTATCTTGATGATGTTCCTGGTAACAAATCATTGGCCATTAACGCATTCTTCAATACTGAGGATCCTAGAATCACACCTATGGTGGACTTGGATCGTACAACTGTTCAGTTGACTACTAATAGAGTCAATAGTATCGTTACTGACTACAGCACCGATCCTAGACCAAATAGTATCAGTGATGACCCAACATCATTCATATATGTCACTAAACAGATTAACGTTGAGAATCCAGCTACTTCAATTCAAGTTAAGTTTGATGCGTATGTTCACACTTCTAATGATGTTAGGGTATTCTACTCTTTCGATCAAGGAGAAGATGTCCAGGATACCACATTTGTTCCTTTCCCAGGATACAAAAATAAGGATCTTTCTGGAAGACCTGGTGTTATTCTAGACACCTCATTGAGTGATGGAACTCCTGATACTCTGACTGTTAGAGATGATCAGATTGTACAACAGCCTACGGGATCATCATTCAAAGAGTATACCTTTACGGCTGAACTTCTTCCATCATTCACCGCTTTTAGGATCAAGGTTCTCGGAACAAGCACAAATCAGGCTATCGTTCCACTAATTAGAAACATTAGAGTACTAGCACTAGCTTGATATGAACAACAGAAAACTTCCTGTAAAGAATCACGATAATCTTTACAGGAATACTTCAACAAACTCAATCGTGAACACTAATAGTAGTGAATACCATTCTTACATTGCCAATAGGAACAAACTTCAATCCGATAAGGAACGTATTGATGGTTTAGAAACTAAAGTTGAATCAATAAGGGATGATATTAATGATATCAAAAATCTCTTATTGAAACTGGCAGATAAATAGAAAAAAGTATTGTGAGTAATGGCACAACCCTCTAGTAGACAAGAACTTATTGATTATTGTCTGAGGCAATTAGGTGCTCCTGTATTGGAAATCAATGTTGCCGAAGAACAAATAGAGGATCTAGTAGATGACGCTCTACAGTTCTTTAATGAAAGACACTTTGATGGTGTCCAACAATCTTATTTGAAGTATCAAATATCACAAGATGATGTTGATAGAGGAAAAGCTAGACCACCTGGAGCTCCCAGTAATGGGTCAGGTTCGGCTGGTATTTCTACTACATCTGTAACAACTAATATTGTAGGTACAGCCACAACATTCTCATACTATCAGAATAGTAACTATATTCAACTTCCACCAAGTGTATTTGGTGTGACCGGTATCTTCCAGTATCACGATACTATGGGTACAGGGATGTTTAATGTGAAGTACCAAATGATGTTGAGTGACCTAGCTGGCATTCAAGGATGGGGTGCTTCTGGATATGACCTAACGTCATATTCGATGTCAATGAGTTATTTGGAGACGATGAACTTTCTCCTCAATACTCATAAGAAAGTTAGATTTAATCAGAGGTCAGACAGATTATATTTGGATGTCGATTGGGATAATCTTAAAGCTGGTGAGTTTATTGTTATTGATTGTACCGTAGCATTAGACGGGACTGATTACACTAGAATCTGGAATGATTCATTCATTAAACCCTACTTGACTTCTCTTATCAAGAGACAATGGGGTATGAACTTGATTAAGTTCCAAGGTGTAAAACTACCTGGTGGCATTGAGTTCAATGGTAGACAGATTTATGATGATGCTGAAAAAGAACTAGAGACAATTCGTGAGAGAATGACATTTAATTATGAGTTACCTCCGATGGACATGATAGGTTGATCTTATGGCACTTAATCCATTCTTTCTTAACGGAACACAATCAGAACAAGGTTTAGTTCAAAGTCTTATCAACGAACAGTTGAGGATGTATGGAATTGAGTGCTATTATATGCCTCGTTCATATGTCACATCAAAAACTGTATTACAAGAAGTAATTCAATCTGAATTTAAGAGTGCGTTTCCTCTTGAAGCATATATGGATAACTATGAGGGTTATCTAGGACAAGGAACTATTCTTTCCAAGTTTGGCATTGAGGATAAGGACGATTTGACACTCATCATTTCGAGAGAAAGGTATGAGAATTATATTGCTCCATTGATGAAGATGTTTGAGGATGAGGATAAGTTTGAACTTTCCGATAGACCCAAAGAAGGTGATCTAATCTATTTCCCTCTTGGTGAGAGGTTATTTGAAATCAAGTTTGTAGAGCACGAGAAACCATTCTATCAACTGAAGAAGAACTATGTCTATACACTGACATGTGAACTCTTCCGTTATGAGGATGAACTTATTGATACTGATATTGTTGAGATTGACGATGAAGTTGCACAGATTGGATATATTCAAACACTAACTATGGTGGGTGGTGGAACAACAGCAACAGCTGTTGCATCTTATTGTGCTTCTGGATCTGTATCACAGATATACATTAAGAATATGGGCAAGAAGTACACTAAGAATCCAATAGTTGGATTTACTTCTGCTCCAGATGGAGGCATAACTGCCAGTGGTATTGCTTCTATTACAAATGATTATATTCAATGTAATGGTCTTTATGGTGGTATGATTGATGCTATCCTATTAACCAATGCTGGTTGTGGATATACTGTGCCACCAATGGTCACAATTCAATCAGCTAGTGGTGATACTGGTGTTGGTGCTGCTGTAACTGCTGGAATCACAACAGAGGGTAATGTAAGATCAGTTCAAGTATTGAGTGGTGGAACTGGTTATACATCAGCACCTACAGTAACATTCAATTATTCTGGATCACAACCAACAGGATTTGTTACAGCTACAGGAATCTCAACCATTAGTGCAGCTGGTATTGTTACCGCAATTTACATAACAAATTCAGGAAACAGATATGGTTCAAATCCAACAGTAGTGTTGTCAGATCCACCATCATTCGCTTCTGGAATTGGAACAACTAATTACATATTTAATGAAGTAATTACTGGAGAAACTTCTGGAACCACTGCTAGAGTGAAAGAGTGGAATATTACTACTAATTTATTAGAAGTTTCTATTGTTGATGGTGACTTTACTCCTGGTGAGGTTGTTGTTGGTGGTGAATCTGGTGCTAGATTTATATTAGGTGTTCAACAGGAATATGATTTAGTATCAGGATTTGCGGATAACGATACTATCGAATTAGAAGCTAAAGATATTATTGATTTCACACAACAGAATCCATTTGGAATGCCTTAACTAAATAATAGTATAGGTTAATATATTCACCAATGTTTGAGTACTTTTACAATGAGATTTTTCGTTCGGTAATTATTGCCTTCGGATCTCTCTTTAATGATATCGAAGTTAAGCATGAGAATTCTCAGGATGCTGTAGAGAGTGTCATTAAGGTTCCATTAGCATATGGTCCTACTCAAAAGTTTCTTGCTCGAATGAAGCAAGAAACTGAATTGAATCGTCCTACTCAGATTACACTTCCTAGGATGTCATTTGAGTTTACGAACTTACAATATGACCCTACAAGGAAGTCAACAAAGAATCAAACCTTCATAACATCTGCCCCAGATGGAACTGATGTTAAGAGGGTATATTCTCCTGTTCCATATAATATGACAATCGTTCTTTCGATTTATACGAAATTGAACGATGATATGTTACAGATTGTTGAACAAATCTTACCATATTTTCAACCTACTTATAACCTTGGAATTAAGTTTCTTGGCAATCTGAATGAAATTCGTGATGTTCCTATTGTTTTGGATAACATCACAATGGAAGATGATTATGAGGGTACATTTGAAACTAGAAGAGCTCTCATCTATACCTTAACATTTACAGCTAAGACATATCTGTTTGGTCCTGTTACTGATGTTACTGGAGATATCATTAAGAAGGTTACTGTTGGTTATGTTGCAGCTGGAACTGGAGATAGTGGTGTAGCTACAAGAGATCTCACGTATCAAGTGACACCTAGAGCTACTAAAGATTATGATGGAAGTATTGTTACCAATCTATCTGAGAATATTGAGTTGGGTGATACATCCTTTGACGTTGAAAGTGGATCTGGTGTTACTTCCAAATCTTACATCTATGTCGATCAAGAAGAGATGTATGTTGAGAAGGTGATTGGTAATACTTTATATGTCAAACGTGGTCAAGACAATACAAAGGCTCAGACACATGTTGGTGGTTCTGCTGTCTATAGTATTACACCAGCTGACGACAAACTCATTGAGTTTGGTGATGACTTTGGTTTCAGTGCTAATCTTTTTTGAGGTAATATATGACTAAAAAGTATGATAAACTCGATGAAACATTTGATGTGGAACCCACAGAAGTAGAAGTTGAAAAGATAGAGAAGGTAAGCAAAAAGATTGAGACCATCAAATCTCAATCAGAAGATATAAAGAAAGATTACGAATATACAAGAGGTAATTTATATTCTATTATTGAAAAGGGTCAAGAAGCCATTGATGGTATTCTTGAACTTGCTCAGGAAAGTGAAATGCCTAGAGCTTATGAAGTTGCTGGTCAGTTAATTAAGAATGTTGCTGATGCAACTGATAAGTTACTAACACTTCAACAGAAATTGAAGGATGTCAACGAAGAGAAGGATACAAAAGGACCGACTACAGTCAACAATGCATTATTTGTTGGTTCTACAGCAGAACTACAAAAATTACTCAAACAACAGACAACAGATAAATAGTTTTAAATAGGTGAGACAATGGCAGTCAACCCAGTAATCAATATATCTATTTCTCAAGGTGCTGATTTCTCAGAAACTTTCGTTTCTACTGAAGCTAATGGCTCAACATCCAACCTTGCCGGGTTCACTGGGGCCTCATCGATGAGAAAGCATCCTAGTGCTTCTCAATCTACAAACTTTTCAGTTGCAATTATATCTTCTACTGGTGAAGTTAGTATTGGTTTAGCATCTACTTTAACTGCCGCTTTAAAACCAGGACGTTATGTTTATGATGTTAAGTTAGTATCACCAGGAGGTGGAGTGTCAAGATTGGTTGAAGGACAAGTAAATGTAACAGCAGGAATTACTACCGGTTAATCTTATGCCAGTTGTTAAAAAGGCAACACTCAGTCCTAACAAAGTATCAAAAAAAAGAGTAGTCGATTTAAGTGTTCGATCGGTAAGAGAACCATCAGCAATTAGAGAGATGGGTGATGTCAAATTTGGAACTTTGGATGCAACAAAGGACAATCTAATTGTTTCTTATGATAGTACATCAGACAAATTTATACTAGTGACAGCAGATGATATTCTTTCAACATCTGTAGATGATAGTGATTTGCCTGATGATTTTGTTGAACAAATAGAAACAGACGTGGATTTGGGCGATATTTCAATTACTAACTTCGATGGAGGAAACTTCTGATGCCAATAAGAATGAGAGACACTACTGATTCAGATCTTAAACAATTGGGATCTCCTAAAAATAAGCAGTTACTGAAATATAATGCCACTACTGATGAATTTGATCTGATTTCAGCGGATGATATTCTTTCATTATCTGTAAGTGATAATGATTTACCTGATGATTTTATTGATCAAATAGAAGCAGAAGTGGATCCCAATAAAATGTTTTTCCTTGATCTGAATGCTGGCACCTTTTAAGTATAAATAATATTATCAAAACGTTTTATATGTAATGGCTTCTCCTGTAATTCAGATAAAGAGAGGTGCTTTTGCTAATCTACCAGGTCTTCAGGTTGGCGAACCCGCTCTTACAACAGATACTTTTGAATTATATGTTGGCTTTAATAGCACAACTGGTGGCAATAAATTCTTTGGTTCTCATCGTTACTGGACAAGAGAGGCGGCAACTACAGGTAGTTCTGTAAAAGTTGTAGAAGGAACTAATAATGGAACAAATTCTGTAGCACTCAAATCACCAGATACTTTAGCAGGTGATCTTACCTTAACTTTACCAGGTACTGATGCTTCTACATCTGGTCAAGTTCTTCAATCAGATGCATCTGGTGTTCTGTCTTTTGGTGACGCACAGGTTGCTAATATTGATATAGATGGTGCAACCGATATTGGTGCAGATCTTGTTGATGCTGACCTGTTTATTGTTGATGATGGCGCTTCAGGAACAAACAGAAAGACGGCAGCTTCAAGAATAAAGTCATATGTTCTTGGTGGTGCATCTGGGGCATCTTTCACTGAAGTAGTTGTTGGTTCTGCTGTAACAATTAACAGTACTGGTATTGATATTGCTTCTGGTATTGTAACTACAGCAACTTTAGATGCTGACAACGCAACCATTGATAGTTTAACAATTACTAGTGGAACCGCAATCACATCTATTGACACTGATATTACATCAGTATCTGGTAGTGATGATACTCTTGCATCAGCTAAAGCAATTAAGACATATGTTGATGCTCAACTAACTGCAGAAGACCTTGATATTGCTGGTGATTCTGGAACTGGTGCAGTTGACCTCGATTCTCAGTCACTGACTGTTGCAGGAACAGCTAATGAGGTTGAAACTTCTGCATCTGGTCAAACTATTACTGTTGGTCTTCCTGCAGCGGTTGTAGTTACAACATCCCTTGATGTTCCAACTGTTGAAGCAACCAACCTGAAAGCAAAAGATGGTACTACTGCTATTACTATCACAGATAGTACTGGTGCTGTTGCATGTGCACAAAACCTTACTGTTGGTGGAAACCTGATTGTTAATGGTTCCACTACACAGGTAAATACATCACAAACGACTATTGAAGACCAACTCCTTGAATTGGGGATGGTTGATGGTTCTGCACCAACTTCTGATCTGAACGTTGATATTGGTTTGGTTCTCAACTACTTCAATGTTTCTGCTAAGAAGGCAGCCATTTACTGGGATGACAGTTCTTCTCGTATTGTAGTTTCCGCAGATGTCACTGAAAATACAGGTGTTATAACAAACAATACCAGTGGTACATTAGAACTTGGTTCTTTGTATGTTAATGGATGTACAGGATCTGCAGTTGAGGTTATTGGTTGTGATAGTGGTACGGTAGTTATTACAAACGCAACTATTGATGGTGGAACTTTCACATAATTCTGATAATAAATTAAATAACGATATATAGAGGGAACATGTTTCCCTCTTTTTTTATGGACGAGAATGATCTTAAGCTATTGATTTCTGCATATCAATCCAAATCCGCTGACTTATTGGCTCAAGTTATATCAGCTGAGGCTAGAATTTTAAAATCTCAACAAATCATTGAATCTTTAACATCACAAATTCAAGAACTGAATTCTCAACAAAATACCTTTGAGGATAAGATGGAAGTTTCTTCTCCAAGAAAACGAACTCCGAAGTAGAAGACATAAATATCTAAAGGTTTCTTATATAAGAAATTTAAAAGGTATATACTAACTTCACCATGTCAGATCCAAAAATTAAGTTAAAGCGCAGTTCGGTTGCTGGTAAAGTCCCGACCGCGGATCAGGTTCCACTTGGTGAGTTAGCAGTAAATACGAATGATGGATATTTATATTCTTCAAGAAATTCAGGTGCTGGAGATACTGCTTTTGTAGTCAACCCCTTTAGGGTAGGAGCAGGAACTGAAACTTATAATGCATATTTTACTCAGGGTAATGTTGGCATTGGAACAGAGTTTCCAGATGGAGCTGCACATTCGGAAAATAGTGCACTTTTAAATGTTGGTATTGTAACAGCAAACTATTATTATGGTGATGGATCAAAACTTACTGGTATCAGTGCAGCAGGTGCTGGTTCAACAATAGGAATATCAACAACCGCTCCTTCTTCACCAGAAGTAGGTGAATTGTGGTTCAACTCTGGTGATGGAAGAACATATATTTACTATAATGATGGAAGTTCTTCTCAGTGGATCGATTCTTCTCCACCAGGATCTGCTGGTTTTGCTACACACGTCAGTGCAACATCTCTAATTGTAACTGGTATCAGTACATTAGGTATTGTAACTGGTGCAACTTATTATGGTGATGGATCAAATCTTACCGGTGTTGGTGGCACTGTAACAATATCATCATCAGCACCATCATCACCAGAAGCAGGTGAATTGTGGTACTCCACAAGCACAGGAAGAACATATATTTACTACACTGATGCCAACTCTTCACAGTGGATAGATACATCACCAGCTGGTGGAAGTATATCACAAGTTGTTGATGACACAACACCTCAACTAGGAGGCAATCTAGATCTTAATGGAAATAATATAACAGGAACTGGTAGTATCAATATTACTGGTGGAGTTGGTATCACTACTCATATTACTTTGCCAGATGATGCAGAGATTCGACTTGGTGATGCAAGTGGTGGTGACTTAAAGATTTACCACGATTCTGAGCACTCATATATTAGTGATGAAGGAACAGGAAACTTAAAGTTTAGGTCAAACGCTTTTAAGTTTACTAACGTCGCTGAAAATAAGACAGCACTGGTGGTAACACCACCGGGTACGGTAGAACTTTACTATGACAATAGTAAGAAACTTGAAACTACAACTAGTGGTGTAAACATCACTAGTGATCTAAATGTTGGTACTGGTGTTACTGTTTATGGTAATAGTGGTATTGTTAGTGCAACAGAATACTATGGTGATGGGTCCAACCTTACTGGTGTGAGTGGCGGAGTAACAATATCTTCAACACCACCTTCATCACCAGACGCAGGTGATTTGTGGTATTCTGATGTAGCTGCAAAAACATATATTTACTATACAGATAGTAGTTCTTCTCAATGGATTGAAGCTTCTCCTAATGTAAGTCAATACCCCTCAAATATAACTGGTACATCTTTAGTTGTAACTGGTATTAGTACATTAGGTATTGTAACCGGTGCAACTTATTATGGTGATGGTAGTAACCTAACTGGTGTTGACTATGACGATCTTACAAATAAACCAACAATACCCACCAATAATAACCAATTAACAAATGGTGCAGGTTTCATTACTAATAGTGTAACTGGTGACTTTTCTGTTACAGGTAATGTATCTGTTGGTGGAACACTTACTTATGAAGATGTAACTAATGTAGATTCAGTTGGTCTTATAACTGCTCGATCTGGTGTTAGTGTTCCTGATAACAGTAAGTTCACTGCCGGTGCTGGTGATGACTTACAACTGTACCATAGTAGTGGTGATTCGAATATTACTAATAGTGTAGGTAATTTAAATGTAATAAATTCTGCAAATGGATGGATTAGATTACAACCTAAAGATGGAGAGGAAGGTGTTATTGTTAAATATGATGGTGCAGTAGAACTTTACCACAACAACGTTAAGAAACTTGAAACAGAAAGTACCGGAGTTGCTATTCATGAAGACACCGATAAGGTTATTAGATTTACTGGTTCTATAGGTGAAATTGGTAATGTAACAGGATTCCAAGCAACAAATACTGCGGCGAGTGCTTTAACATCATTTGGTATCAGAGCAACTGACATCAGATTTGCGACAGGAAGTTCAGAAAGACTTCGTATCGATAGTGATGGTAGATTAGGTCTCAATCAGTCTTCGATTAATTCCAGTCGTATGATGGAAATTACTCAACCATCATCTTATACTTCTGCATTGAGAATTAATTCTGCTGGTAGTGCTGGTAATGGTGCGTATGTTGAATTCTTTGTTGGGACAGCAAATTATAAGATTGGTGGAGATCATGGTTCAAACAATCTTAAGTTCAGAAAAGATGGAACAGAATTACTTCGTTTAACTTCTAATGGTCATTTAAGTCTTGTTGGTGACAACCAAAAACTATTGATTGGTGCTGGTGATGACTTACAACTTTATCATGATGGTACTGCATCATATATTGCAGCTGATGATTTAAGAATTACGAATAATGCTGTTAATGAAACCCTGGCAAAGTTTGTTAATGGTGGTTCAGTTTCTCTTTATCATAATGACTCCAAGAAATTTGAAACCACATCAAATGGTATTACAGCATATGGTGATTCTTCTACGTCATCTGGTATATTCATTCACAATGCTAATGGCTCTACCAATTCAAGTGCAGATTTGTGGTTTGGTAGTTGGACAGGAGCATCAACATCAGCACCTCAGGCTCGTATATCATCAATAAACAAAAATGTCAATACTGCAGCAACAGATTTAGCTTTCTCG
>CEVS01055421.1_pt1 | contig 39812 bp, 14 predicted proteins | sample 361571 | NCBI WGS metagenome assembly CEVS01 (sample SAMEA2623850, study PRJEB7988) | marine metagenome | isolation source: saline water (ENVO:00002010), including | reverse complement strand
GACTGTTAAGTAATCACCTGTTCCATCAAAATCAACAGAACCAGTGAGACTATTTGGTGAGATTAATCCGGGACTTGTTGTTGATGCAGCAGCATTACCAACAGCAGTAATAGTTTTACCAGTTGCTTCAGCTGTTGCAGAACTTGATGATTGAAACGCAAGAAGTTTTGTATTTGGTAAATTTGTAAGTTCAGTAAATGTTGGGGAGAAGTTAGATGTATAAAGTGCGGTTCCTTTAACTAAACGTAAGTTGGAGATATTTCCATCAAAATCGTTAGAGTTACTTGCATTAACACCAATCTTTACAGAAGTGTTGCTATAATTATTTGAGTCACTATAAGTTGTGGACCCTGCTATACCATTTAAGTATAATGTAGTTGTACCATTAAATCTAACAAGTGCTACATGAGACCATGTATTGTTTGCAACTGTTGTATCTGCTTCTGATCTATAATTTCCACCGAAAAACATTGAAAACTTATTAACATGACCAGAAGTTCCAAATCTTCCAATAGTAAATCCATCAGTTGCGCTAGTAGATGATCGACTTTCAAATACTGCATCATATCCAGCGTTTTGAGTGTGTATGTACGTCCAAAATTCAAGTGTAAAGTCTCCCGTACCTAATGCTAAATCAGAATGAGTTACACTAAGATAATCACCAGTTCCATCAAGTTCAACAGAACCAGACAAATCAAATCCTTTTACAAGACTTGGATTTGTTGTTGATGCTGCAGCAGTGCCAACAGCAGTCACAGTTTTGCCAGTCGCTTCTGCAGTTGCTGAACTTGAAGACTGTGCTAAAAGGTGAGTAGTATTATAAATTTTGGTAAGTTCTGCTGTCTGGGGAGTGAAGTTCTCTTTGTAAAGAGAAGTGCCATTTACAAATCTTACATTTGAAATATATCCTGGGAAATATTCACTTCCATAACCCCATCCAACAACAAATGTTGTAATACTATCTGAATTATTGTCTGTTGCCTCATAAATTTTGACCCCATCAACAAAACCACGCAGAGTTGTTCCAGTTTTTGTAAATGCAATATGGTGCCATGCATTAAAAGTAGCAGTTCCAACTGTACTACTATATGCATTATCAGTAAAAAACTGATACTGACCATTCCTGATCCTAATAAAAGAATATTGAGATCCATTTACACTTTCATTGGCACCAACAATTCTATAAGTTCCACTAGAAGTACCAGTGCAATAGAAATAGCATTCTAAAGTCCAGTTAGAACTTGCTGCTAATGTTCCAGGACCAGGAACTGTTAGATAATCACTATTGCCATCAAGATAAACAGATCCAGTATATGATGTTGCTATTCCGGATGTTGTTGTGGTCGATGTAGATTTGATGTTTACTTGACCTAAAACGTCAAGTTTACCTGTTGGTAGTGTGGAACCTATTCCTACACTACCAGTAGTTGTAATTGTGCTGACGCCAATAGTAGGTGAACCAGTCAGACCCTCTGCAAGTGCAGCAGTTCCTGTTGTATCTTGATTTAATGTTCCAATGGAAAAATCAAGAGTATTATCACTATCTTGATATGCAACAGTAATGCCAGTTTCGGTATTACTGGAAACCATTGCTCCTACAGTGTCGGAAATAGTTTCTGCGAGAGTTGCTCCATCAATAGTGATAGCATCTGCTTCTAGTGTCCCATCAACATCAACGTTTCCAGAAATATCTAAAGATGCTGCTGTTACAGTTCCAACAGTTATATTTGGAGTTCCCGTTAACCCAGCAGCAGTTCCTGTTGTATCCTGATTAAGAGTAGGAATTCTAGCAGCATCAAATGTGCCTGTAGTGATTTTACTTGCGGGAAGAGCACCAACCCTCGCGGCAGCAACTGTTCCCGAAGAAATATTCGAACCATTTAAGTTCGTTAAGTTTGCACCGCTGATTGCCGGTAAAGTTCCTGTTATGTTTGCAGCTGGTAAATTTGTTAAATTAGCGCCACTAGCTGCAGGAAGTGTGGCAGGGAATCTACCATCAGGAACTGTGCCTGAAGCGAGGTCTGAAGCATCAAGATTAGTGAGATTAGCACCACTAATCGCTGGGAGTGTTCCTGTAAGATTAGCAGCAGGAATATTGGTGAGTGATGCACCGGAACCACTGAAAGTTGTAGCAGTTACAGTACCACTAACATGTAATGTTGATGTTGGATTTTGGGTTCCCAATCCCATTCTTCCAGTAGCGGTTATACGCATCCGCTCGTTATTGTTGGTTCCAAAAATTAAATTTAGGTTTTCATTTTGCCAGACCAATGCATCGCCAGACGCATTGTTACCCAAGAGCATTCCATTCGCCCACGAAGAAGAACCAGTGGCGTCATTGGTAATGTTTATGTAATTAGAGGTCGAACTAGTAGCCTGATGAACCGAAAATAAACCGCCGCCGCTTGTGGCACCAATCAGCACCTGACCCGAGCTGTTGATACGAAGTCTTTCTGTTGGACTTGAACCACCATCAGCAGTTGTAGAAAATATCAGTTTTCCTGGATAATCGTCAGTTCCATTCGAACCATCTGATGCACCTATAATACGTGCGTATTCACCTGCGTCGTTATCATTATCATTAAAAGTAAGTATTCCTAAGTTTTCGTTTGTTCCTGTATCTGATGTTGTTTTCCCGTTTCCTAATGACAAATAAGCAACTGCTGTGGCCGATGAAGTATTTCCTCTAATTACTAATTTACTATATTGAGCATCAGTGCCAGATGGAGCACCTGTAGTTCCAATCAACACGCGACCTACGTTGTCGAGTGTCATTTTTGGAGATCCATTTGTGGCAAGTTGTATTTTATCATCAGAAGGGAATCCAATAGATGTATTGGTATCTCCAGTGTGAACTATCTTATCGACGATAGATAAGTCACCACCAATACTAATCGCAGGAAGTGTGCCAGTTACATTAGCAGCAGGAATATTACCAGATCCAGTGATATTATTGCCGTTGAGATCTAAATTGCCACCAAGTTGTGGAGATGTATCTGTTACAAGATCTGCAGAGATGAGCACGGTAGCAATACCGGCAGCACCAGTTGTAGCAGAAACAGTAACTCCTGCAGATCCATCAAAGTCAATCGTAGAAACACTACCTGCAGTACCAACAACAGCACCACTTTGATTCTTAATGGTTAGACCACCAATAGCACCAGTTCCTGATGCTGTGATACCTGTAAGTGCAGATCCATCAATCGCAGGAAGTGCTGCTGGGAATCGTGCATCTGGGATAGTTCCAGAGGCAAGATCGGTAGCATCTAAGTTCGTTAAGTTTGCACCACTAATAGCAGGTAGAGTTCCTGTAAGATTAGCAGCAGGAAGATTGGTGAGTGATGCACCAGAACCGGAAAATAATGTTGCGGTCGCTGTTCCAGTGATATTAACTCCTGCTCTAAATGTTGATAATCCTACGGAATCAATATTAGTTACATCTTCATATGTTAATGATCCGGTTACAACCAAGTCATTTCCAACTGTAAGATTATTTCCTACGGTTACATTATTGGGAAGACCGACAGTGACAGTATTACCAGTTGCACTTGTCTCAATTTCGTTTGTTGTACCTTGAATGGTAAGAGTTTCACTATCGAGATCAATAGCGATAGTCCCACTATCAGTTGTAAGATCTAAATCTTGTGCCGTTACCTGAGAATCAACGTATGCTTTAACAGACTGTTGAGTTGGTACTTTTGTAGCAGAATTAGAAGACATATTATCTTCATCTACAACAAAACTCATACTTGCAGTAGTAGAATCTGACTCCATAACAGCACCAGCTGCTGCCACATTAGTTGCGTCAGTTACATCAGCACTTGCTTCAATACCATCTAATTTGGAATGATCAGCAGTCGTAAAGTTTTCATCAGTTTGTGATGCTACACTAAAATCAAGAGTATTATCACTATCTTGATATGTAACAGTAATACCAGATTCGGTATTACTAGAAACCATTGCACCTACAGTATCTGAAATAGTTTCTGCTAATGTTGTACCATCAACAGTAATGGCATCTGCTTCTAAGGTTCCATCAATATCAACGTTACCGGAAATATCTAAAGATGCTCCTGTGACAGTTCCAACTGTTATATTTGGAGTACCAGTTAATCCAGCAGCAGTTCCTGTTGTATCCTGATTGAGTGTAGGAATTCTTGCTGTGGGAACGGTGCCTGAAGCAAGATTAGAAGCATTTAAGTTCGTTAAGTTAGCACCACTAATTGCAGGAAGTGTACCAGTTACATTTGCTGCTGGTAAGTTTGTTAAATTAGCGCCACTAGCAGCAGGAAGTGTGGCAGGGAATCTACCATCAGGAACAGTGCCTGAAGCAAGATTCGACGCATTTAAGTTCGTTAAGTTAGCACCACTTATTGCTGGTAAAGTTCCTGTTATGTTTGCAGCAGGAAGATTGGTAAGAGATGCACCAGAACCACTGAAAGTTGTAGCAGTTACAATACCACCAGAAGCAGTTATACCAGTTCCTACTTTTAATACAGATGTAGTTGTTATTCCAGATACATTTAAATGACTTGGAGCACTAATAGTCGCTGTATATGTTAATCCTGGATTACTGGATGCAACTGATGGGTCTCCAGTAGTATTAATTGTTTTGCCAGTTGCTTCTGCTGTGACTGAACTTGTTGATTGGCAGCAGAGAACTTTCGTATTTGTTATATTTGAAAGTTGTGTTGTGGGCACTGTAAATGCCGAAGTATATACAGCAGTTCCATTTACAAGACGAACGTTAGAAATATCACCTGGGAAGAAATGTCCTGGCGTTGCGTTTGCATGGGATCCTATACTAAATCCTTCGCCATTTTGATCAGAAAAGGATTGAGTAAATGTTGTTGAACTAAGTTTAGAAACGCCATCCAAGTAAAGATTTAAATTATTACCATTCCTTACAAGGGCAACGTGATACCATGTTCCAGATGAAAGCGCAACAGTAGCATCAGATCCTGATAAAGTAGCACCAAGAGCAGCAATTCTATAATCAAGTCTTACATTACCACTTAATAATCTAAGCCTAATATTGATGTTGCCACCTGAAAATGCGAAGATACTATGATAATTACTTATTGTTCCAGTATATTTAAACCATGCTTCTACAGTGAAATTATTTGATCCTAAGTTGAACCCTGAGTCATGCACCACCCTGAGAGAATCATTCCCATCAAACTCAACTGCGCCAGTAGTAGCAGAACCTTGTGATTCTGAATTTGTTATATTTACTTGACCGGATACATCAAGTTTTGCCGTTGGTAATGTAGAACCTATACCAACATTACCAGCAGTAAAAAATGCGTTATAACTATCTGTCCCTGTGCCTACCCTAAATGGGTTAACGGCGATGACTGTTGCTCCAGCACCAACATCTTTTGACGTATATAGAAGACCATCGTTAGTGTTTAAAGCAAGTTCTCCTAATGGAACTTGTGCGGCGGTAGGAATTTTACCGGCTACAGCCGACCTCTTAAACTTAATCTTTGGATCTGCCATTTTTTATGCGTCTATGTAGTCATTCTATGACCAGTATATACTGGTGCTTTAGATATTTATTAGAACTCTTCGGCGACTAAATCCTTTGATTTTGCCTTTCGTGACCTTGTGGGAGTAGGTGCTGGTTTATTTCTTTCTTCTTCAAGTTCTCTTGTTACTTGCGAAAGTTGCTCTTTCAAAGAACGAGCAGATTCGTTACTAGAATTTACTGCCTCACTTGCAGAACCTAACTGCTTCTGAAGTTCAGTAATTCTATTAGCATAGACTTCTGCTTGCTGCTTATACTTCATCTCTCTGGTTTCAGCAGCAACCGTTTGATTGAAGAAATCTTGCGCTTTTTGTTGATAAATCGCAATCAAATTTTTATAATCTTGTTCATCCATATGAGGAAGTCATTCTTCCCCTATTTATCAGAACGCTCCAGCATCGATTGTTGTGTTCTCCAGGATGATTTCTCCACTATTGCAACCAAAGATTCTTTGAGTTCCAGTGCATCCGCTGATATAGTATTCTGCTGCCTCAAATCCTGATCCTTCATTATTGGTGAGAACTCCACCAGACTCAGAAACTTTCTTTGCTGCAACAATACGACCGGTGCTATCATCAAAGTAAACACCTGCCTTAAATGCGTTACTACCATCGTGCCAGTTGAATATAACACCGACATCTCTGTTGAGATCAGATGTAGGAGCAGCACCATTAACCATACCCAGTTCAATGAGTTGGTCTTCAATAGTGACTGCTTGAGAATCAACCTGTGTGGTAGATCCATTAACAATCAGATTACCCTGAACAGTCAGATTAGCGGCAGTTTCAACAGCACCAGTGCTATTTGCGATTGTGATTGCTGCTGTGCCATCTCTTGCTTTGAGGTTAGTTGCTTCAATCGTTGGAACATCAATCGCAGTTGTTACATTAACTGTATTAGGAAGTCCAATCGTAAAGGTTTGATTAGATACAGAAGTTTCAACTTCATTTGCCGTACCAGAAATGGTCAGAGTTTGAGAAGTTGCGAATGACCCTGTTCCAGAATCTGCTGCGGTTGATGTTGTGGTATCAACTGCACCAACCTCAGCATCAACATATGCCTTGATTGATTGTTGTGTCGCAAGTGCTGTTGCACTATTTGACGACATATTATCTTCATCAAGAATCGCAGTAGCAGTTCCCGATCCAAGACTTAAAGTTCCAGCAGCAACTGTACCAGTTGCATTTAAAAGATTGGAACTAGGATTGTATTGAATACCACCATCAGTGAGAAGTGATTCCTGAGTTGCACTGCCGTTGTTTGAATCGACAAATGTCAAATAGTGAATCGAGTTGGTGCTTGTTGATTGAACAGCAACACTAGCAGCTTGTGCAGTACCACCAGTTATTTGACCATCAACATATGCCTTGATAGACTGTTGAGTTGCAAGCGAAGTGGCACTGTCACTTGCCAAGTTGTCCTCATCAAGAACACCACTTACTAATGTGCTAGTGCCTAATCTTAAACTTGTTGCAGATGAAATGCCAGTAACGATAACACCGGATGAAGTAGTTTCAAATTTTTTATTATTATTATGAAAAAGTTCAACTTGTGCATTAGCAGTTCCTTTTAACCACTTTTTGCCACCACCAGTTGCTAATGTTAATCCATCTGTATTGTTTTCGGACGCAATAAGACCAGTAGTAACTCTACCAGCAGCAGTGGTTTGGAAATTATCATTGGTAACTGTGGTTGGAAGACTAATAGTCAATGTATTTCCAGATCCAGATGTTACAATCTCATTTGCTGTTCCAGCAATCGTCAGAGTTTCACTATCAAGATCGATAGAAAGTGCGCCACCACTATCGCCTTGGAAATCTAAATCAGATCCAGTGATTTGAGAATCAACATATGCCTTGATTGATTGTTGAGTCGCGAGTTTAGTATTGCTGTTGCTTGCAAAATTATCTTCATCAAGAACACCAGTTACCGAAGAACCACCAGCAGAGAATGCGAGAGTTCCAAGCGTTGTTGTTCCAGTAACACTCAATCCACCGCGAAGAGTTGCGGCATAGTTTGAGTTAATTGCATTAGAGTTGGTAACAACAGCGTTACCCATGTAACCATGAGCAGAGCACTGATAGTGGAGAACCGATGGAGTTTCATCTCCGACTACAATCTGCGTGTATGCTCCAGCATTACCTGCTGTGCCGTTTGTGGTAACGTTTGTAGTATACTGAGTAGTCTTATCCGCTTCCATATAGAAGAGGAATGGGTGACCACCGTTACTTGTATGTGATGTATCGAATCTGTAAGTTCTACCTGGAGTTAACGTGAGAATTGGAGATTGAACTCCGTCTAGTAAATATCCAGATCCACTACCAGTTCCTTGGTATCTGTGAGTTGCATCTTTACTCGCAACAGTAACAGTAATTGTTGTTGTGCTTCCGTAAGGAGCAGAGAGGAACTTATATCCCTTTATATAACCCTGAACATCAATTAGTGTTGATACAGTTGCAGCACTCGATACATTTACATTATCAAGATCTGCAAGTCCGACAACATTAAGAGTTGACCCATCAAAGGTAAGATTTGCACTATCTTCGAGTTCTCCACCAGAACCAGCAATAACTACACGATTGTTGGTGAGATCTTCTATAACTGCTGTAGCAAATGTAGCAGTAGAGTTAGCATCAATTGCACCAGAGAATGTTACTCCAGCAGCATGAGTTGTGAGACCTGCAATACTTACGTTATCGAGATTTGTATGTCCATCTACATCTATATTGCCTGTTACCGTAGCATTACCACTTGCAGTGACACTTGTAAAAGCACCAGTCGAGGCAGAGTTAGCACCAATCGCAGCACCATCGATGCTACCACCATTAATATCACAATCTGCAGCGTGAATATCATCAACATATGCAACACCATCAATGTAAATATCTTTCCACTTTAATGCAGAAGTTCCTAAGTCTCTTGCATCATCTGAAGATGGAACTAAATCACTGTCAAATCTACCAGTTGCAGTGATTGTATCCGAGGTAGCGTTACCAAGATCTACATTACCCTCAACAGATGCATTACCTGAAACCGTAAGACCAGTAAGAGTTCCAACACTTGTAAGTGAAGAGTTTACAACTGCTCCACCAAGAGTTGTAGCGTTAAGAACGCTTGTGTTATTAATCTTATATGCTTTACCAGAGGCAAGATTTAAATTCTCTGATGCACCCCAGTTATCACCGGTTGCTTCAAACTGGAACGTCTTGTCTCCCTCACCAGAATCAACCGTAATACCAGCACCATCAGCAGCTGCGTCATTAGCAGCACCAGTGGCAACCTGAATGTTTTTATCGTCTATATTGACTGTCGTTGAGTTGATGGTAGTTTGTGTTCCGTCAACTTGGAGATTACCAGCAACAACGAGTGTTCCTGTGTTATCTCCGACACCAGCAGGGTCAATCGTAATAGTCGCAGGACCAGAAATTGTATTAGTGGTAAGACGAAGTGCCGATCCCTCAGCACCTAAATGAACTGCCGTAGCGGTTGCTATACCAGCGATATTAACGTCATCAAGTTCTGTATGACCATCGACATCCAAAGACCCATTTGCGTCGATTGCAGCACTAAATGTGGCGGTCTCAGCAACGTTTAATACATCTAAATCAGTCTGCCCATCTACATCTAGTGTTCCACTAAGTGTTGTATTACCGGTAACAGATGCATTGTCAGTAATCTGAACTGTTCCACCAGCAGAATCTAAGATAAGATTTCCTGCCGTTGTATCAATCTCATTAGCTGCAGTTCTACCAATCTGAACGTCATCTAATCTACCACCAGATTGGAATGTACCAATACCAGTTGCATTAACATCACTAAATGTCGCGGTAGATCCAGGAACAGATACACCTTTAATACCGGTATATCTTGCACCACTTACGTAAACACTCTTTCCAGAAAAATTTACACCGTTTGGAAGATTTGTTCCAATAAAGTGTAAAGTGCCCGATTGATAGTCAAAGAACCATTCGTCATTGTTACCAGAACCAGCACCAAATACCTGAGTTCCACTACCAGCAGCATTAGCAGCATCGCCAGCAGTATGAACATATACCTTTACAAGATAAGTTGATCCAATCTCTGGTGGTATCCAATCAGTTAATCCAGTTTTCCAAGTTCTATTAGATGATGCCGATGCATCTGCTGTAGTTTCATCTGGTGCAGTCGTTGGATATACAGTAACTACACCAGCAGAAGATGCTGGCATTGTGCCAGGGATTAGGTCTGCCTGAGACCATACATTATTTCCTCTTAGAAGTAGAGGACTTGCTATTGATTCATTAGTTGCCTTCTTGTTGGCATTAGTATCGGTCTTGGAAACTCCGTAACCAAGTTTCTTCCAAAGAAAGTCAACCTTTTGTGCTTCTGAAATTGCCATTTACTTAATAACCTTAGGATACGGAAAGAGCTGTTACGGATTGACCAGAATCTAATGCAATTCTTATCAAAACAACATTACCAGTAGCATTACTGAGGTTTTCTGATCCAAGAGTCATTGTATAACTTCCACTTAATGCAGTATCTGCTTGAATTCTATCAGAACCAGTTGAAGCACATCCATCACTACCATTACCACCTGTGCCGCTTCCAGGAATTCCGGATCCAGCGTATTGAGTATCCGCCTTTAACCAACCATTGATACCACTAGTACTATCTATCTGAGTTCCAGGTGCTGCTATCCAGAGACCTGTTATCCCACTTGATGTAATATTTATATTGAAGTTAGCAAGCGGTGTTCGTCGGAAGGCAAACGTGAAATATTGTTTCGCAGGAGCAGAACTTCTATCTGGACCTGCAGGGAGATATCCAGAAGAGAAATCTGTCTGGTCAAACTTGATAACTCCAAGTCTGAGGATTGCTTCTTTCACGCCAACAGTTCCAGAAGCTAATGACTCAGTATATGGTTGATTTGTATAGAAGTTTGTGCTTCCGTTAAATGATGGATTATCGGCAGCAGCATCCTTAAAGTCATAGATTCTTACTCCATCATCATCAAATCCATCACCCAGAGAATCAGAAACTGCAATCGCGATCTCACTAATTCCGCTTTGTGATGCTGTATGAACCTGAACGTTTGTAGTAATGTCAGACCCGTAAGAACCAACACCATTTACATTACGAGCACGAGCCTTGACTCTACTAATAGTTCTGACACTTGAAGAAGTAATTGGAACTGTGAGATTACCAATTGCATATGCAGAGGAAGTTCCCGTATTGGCGAGTGGCACACCACTACTTAACATGGTTGTAGACCCATCAATCTGGGCATATGTATAATCTGTGTTAGTAATTGCGTTTGATGATGTTCCCTCTTGGTTGCTTCCATCATCTACCTCAACAATATTTGACTGGTTAGTATGACACTGACCAACTAAATTAGAAATAGTAACTCCAGAGAGAGTTAAAGTAGGAGAACCAGAGTTGTAGTAAGGAATACCAGAGATATATCTAAATGTTCCTGCGGTTCCCTGAGCAAGACTTCCTGTTGCAGAGATGCTTGGACTTGCAGTTAGGTTGTCCTTTACAAACTTGACAACGTTTGTTGAACCCTGAGTGCTATGAACCAGTTGCATACTGTTTGCACCGGTCGATAGAGAAGCAACAGATTTAGAAACTCTTGCCTTAAATCCTTTGTAAAGTCCGGGATAGTAAATGCTGTTTGCGAAAGATGTTGTTGAACCAGAAGAATCTAAGAGTTGATAATCACTTTCATCGGTGATCTGAAGACTTGTATAGTTTCCAGTGTCATCACCAGAAGTAAGTCCCCTGCTACCATCAGTGGATCCAGTTACATTAGCAGAGAGTGTTCCGTTATTTCCATCATAAGCAAAGGTTGTTATAGGACCAGCAGTTGCTGTTCCACTAGAGACTCTTGTGACAGAATCACCAGCGTTGAGTCCACTTACCCCGTTAGCAGAAAATCCAGATGCGAGTCTTGGCGAAGTTCCTTGACTGGAAACGTTCGAAAGTGTCTTAGTTCCAAGATTAGCAGGAGCAGCAACATCATCTTGGTAAACCTTGATCGCTGTCGATGTGGCCTTTGGAATCTCAGATGGATCAGTTGTTGTATGGTTAGTAATAGTAAGAGTGACGTTATCTGTGCTAGTGCCACTGCTTGTACCATCTGCCCACTGGTGAGAAAGTCTTCCAGCAGATCCACCTGCGCCACCAGCAGCATTATCAGTGGTTACAGTTTGTACAGAAGATCCATCTCCCCAGTTGATTGTGAATGTTGCACCAACACCCGTTGCATTTTGTGTAGTGTTGTCAAGATGCAGAGTATGATAGTTACTAGGACCACCGCCATTATCGATGACATAGAGGTCATTTCCACTCAGTGCTGATCCGCCAGAGGATGCCCTGAACAAACTGAATCCCATTACAGGAGCAGGAGTGAATACTGTAATAAAATTACTCTTTGTCAAAGATTGGGAGTGACCTGCACCTACACCAGAAGAGTTCCTTGCTATGACTGTTACATTATAAGTACCACCACCAGAATCAGTATAGTTGTGTGTTGGTGTAGAGTCTGTGGTTGTTTCTAATGCACTTCCGTCACCCCAGTTGATAATAAACTGGTTTGCGTTGCCAGAAGAGGTGATAGTTAAAGTAACTGTAAGTGTTGCAGCACCTGAAGTAGAGTCTGCTGTAAATCCAACATCTGTTACAGCAGTATTCTTAATGATATTGAATGCTACTTCATTCAGATCATCAATACTATTAACAATAGTTGATGCCGTTGTAAACGTATTAAGTGCTCCAGATGTAGTTAAACTTCCGTCACCAGCAGATCCCAACTTGAGATCTCCACCAGTTCCATAATAGTTGTTTGCAGTAACGATACCAACATTAAGCACTGTATCGTTTGTAGAATCTGCACTGGGACCACCGGTAGTTCCAACACCAACGTTACCAACAGAGTCAATCGAAACTCTAACGCTGCTTCCCGTTAAGAACTCAAGCGAATCTTCATCCTGTCCAGCAGCAGATTCTGCTCTGATAAATGTATCCCCATCTACGTCTTTTACGCCACCAAGAGATCCCCATGCGTTACCAGCACCATATCCCTCAAACTGTGATAAGGTTGTGTTATATCTGATTTGACCAAGAACACCGCTTAATCTCTGAGCAGTTGTTCCTTTTGGAATCTGAATAGAACCAGTGCTACTTAATACTGTGTTTCCAGTAATAGCGACATTTCTATTAACTGATAAATCTCTAGTAACAGTTAAATCTTGACCGATTGTTACGTCATCAGGCAGACTTATGGTTATCGTATTATTCGTGACTGCAGTAACAACTTCGTTTGAAGTTCCACTAAAGGTCAGGTTATCTGAAAGAAGTGCAACAGCATCAGATCCTGAATCACCTACAATGTTTAGCGTTGCGGCAGAATCAATAAAAGATAATGTCCCAGAACCATTCGTTGATAGAACCTGACCGTTAGTTCCATCAGATCCCGGAAAGGTGAATGTAACATCAGAACCAAGACTATTTGGTGCCTTGATTGTTATTGCACTAGTTCCATTATTAGTGCCTTCGACAAGTTTGACTCCACTACCTACAGTAGCAGATCCAGTGGACCAAAATCTTCCTGATCCTACAAATTGATTATTACTTGTGGTAGAGTCAATACCAACATATAAATCGCTAGTATCTGTGGTAAAACCTGGTTCACCTGCCCTCAGTGCGGGTAGATTGGCAAGAATACCACGTTTAAACTGAATTACAGGTGCGGGCATCTCGTGTATTTACAATATATCGTTAGTATTATTTAGTCAAAATTCTCCTCCGTCTATTCCTCTAAAATCAATCTTACTAATATCGAGTTCACTCTCGATTTGATCGACTAATGCTGAAGGAGTACCAGTAGATGTAGATGCTGTTAAAGTTTGTCCAATTTTTCTTAATTCAAAATTTCCAGTTGTCGTATTAAAGAAAACAACATCTTTATCTTTACCAGAATCTAATGACCCAAAATTAGTATTGTCAAAATCTTGAAGTCTACGAACTGACATTAGAACGCACCACCATCAAGATTTTCAATCTGCAAGTCTCCCAAGTTAAGTTCGCCTTCTAACTGGGTAACAAATGGATCTGGAATATCTCCATCTGCTACAGTATTAGATAAGTATTCATCGGGAGATATCAAAACAAAACTATTAGATGCTGAGTCAAAACTCAGTAAATGCCCATCTACCGACGCATCCGGTGCGCCAGTGATATTTACATCAGACAATTCTTCCAGATTAGACACTGGTTTTACTGACTGAACTGATCTCGTTCTTGTGGTCTTTTTAGTTACTATTCTAGCCATGGAACGGATTTTATTTTTATTTATGAAGTAGTGATACCAGGAGTAACTAACGCCATTCCTTCAACTAGTCTTGATACTTTTCCTGCTGATGAAACTAATCTTACGTCATATACATATCTTCCTGGAGTCAAATCTACTGTCTTTCCACTTGTCATTGCAATTGCAACAGTTCCAGTATTACCAGTAATAGTAACTGAAAATGGTGTAGACGAAGAAGCACCAGAGTGTTTTTTCAGCACAGAGGAAGCAGTAAATCCTGCCAAGTTACTGGTAGTTCCATTAGCCTCAGTTGACTGGAAGGTTTCTTCAAAATCAAAACCTTGAGATATTACTATATTAAGTACTGGATTTGACATCTTCCGTTTCTAGTTATTTATCTGAATCATTCATTCCTTTTAACATCTTTGCTAAGTCTGCAGTAGATCCTACAAAGAGTGCATTATTTACTGTTGATGGTCCTTTCTGAGACTCTTCCTCAACATCCTTTAATTTTTTCTGCAGTTCCATTAATTTATCTGTGGCATCAGCAACATTTTTGATTAACTGGCCAGCAACCTCATACGCTCTAGGCATCTCACTTTCTTGAGCAATTTCAAGTATACCATTTATCGCCTCTTGACCTTTCTCTATAATACTATACAGATTTCCTCGTGTGTAATCATAATCTTTTTTAATGTCATCAGAAGTTTTTTTAATATTTTCTATTTTACTTTTAACAACTTCAGTCTGAACAATGTCATCATCGACATTGAACTCGTCATTTAAACTATCAAATTTATTTTTCATATCAGAAATAACTTCCACTGAATCCAAAATCATCGCCAACTTCTATCTGAGCATTATCAGCGGAATCTATCACAAATACTGATGCTCCATTAAGATGATCTGCAATTGTTGTCTTGTCATCTCCTCTTCTGACCGTCAGTTTATTGCCGGTGATTGACTTGATAAAGATTTGCTCCTCATCAATATCAATATATGTGTTGGCAGATAAACCACTTGCATTTGCAACTTCGATAATTTTGGTTGTCTTATCAATATCAGCAGTAAGTGTAGTTGCTGCATCACCGACATAATTTTTAGTTGCTCTTGGGATTGCAGAGTATGATATCTCTCTTTGTGTATTTGTAGTATCGACTCCAGTACGATAATTGATAGTAGACTTTTTGATAATATCTTTGGATGCAGAAGAAACAGGACCAAAAAGGTAAGTCTTAGCAGTAAATCTTAGAGTATAAAGTAAAACTCTTCTGGAGGAAAAATCTCCCTCATAGTCATCTTGCATTGTGATGTTCTCTAAAACGATTGGAACATCTCTTTTTTCTTTTATAGTTTCTACTAGTTCGATTGTGAGATTATATGCTGGTTGAAAATATGGAAGAATCTGTTCAACTATTTGAAGTGCATCATCATTTAGTTTAGTCATAATGCTCAATTCAAATTGCATATTATAAGGAACTGGCATATATGCCTTCTTTACTTCAGTTCCAGTATCTTTATCTTTTGCTAAAAAAGTTTGGGTGGTTGTTACTTTTCTGCCCGGATCATATGTCAGTCCTGTAAACTCGAACGACATTCTAGGTAACGATAAAGAAGTAGATTTATTTAAATCTGGTGACTGTTCTAATCTCGCTAAGAATTTCTGTGTTGGTCCATATGCTAATGGAACTCTGACAACATTTACAACGCTATCACTTGTATTTGTTTGTCTAATCTCGATAGAATTGAATAGAGTACCAAACGAAATAATCGTTCTCCTCAAAATTTCGTTGTAAAAATATTCAAACATTGCTAAAACCTAAAATATCTTGAAGAAGATATTTTTATTTAGGGAATTCCAAAGGGATTACGTTCGGAGAAGTCAATTATCTTATCTGCTTCCGTTTCTATATCAAAATTATCAGCATATGGATCATTATCTGGTTCTTTGTCGATAACTCTTAGAATATGAGATGCACTTGATACCGATCCAACTATAGTTTCTCCCACAATAAATGTACCATCAACATTTCCTACTTCAAGAACATTGGTTGAATTTGTCCAGATACGTACTCTTGCTGTTGTTCCACTAGTAGAACCAGTGATAGTTTCATTAAATATAAACTCTCCAGTTGATCCAATATGAGGATTTCCAATGGTTATTGTTGGTGCCGCACTATATCCAGCACCTGCTTCCATAAATCTTATTTCAGTAATAGTGCCCGCAGCACTAACTATTGCTGTTGCGGCAGCTGATACAGTAGTCACTCCACTTAAGAAGTTTTCATTACTAAAAGTAATTTCTGGTGGAACAGTATATCCCCCACCACCATCTGTAACAGTTATAATTCCAACAACACCATCTCCAATGATTGAAGTAGCAGCTGCTCCAGTTCCTGTTCTTCCACTAGTCTTTTTAAATTTGACCTTAGGTGGTTCAACATATCCACGACCTGGATTTACAACATCTAATTGTTGAACTGATTGTGCTCCTGGATTTGCATTAAGATTGCAAAAATTAATTCCACCAATCATTTTGGTCACTGACCCTATTCCAATTATTCCACCAGAAGGAACATTGGAGAGTGTGACAGATGGGATGGAAAGATATCCAGCTCCTCTATTTGATATAGCAAAACTTCTAACTCCACCATTCTGAGGATTTCCAGCAATAGCAGTTGCTGTAACTCCAACTCCAATCATAGTAAGTGTCTGAGTCGGTCCAATAATTGTAGAAATATTATCATCAGTCAAACCATCAGATTCTCCACCAATTAATACATCATCTATTTCATCATTACCAGTATCAATAACCTCATCTTCATATCTGAACAACTCGCAAGTTAGTTCATAAACATAATTTTTTCTCAGTTGATAGAATGGTTTTTCGTGTTCTACAAATTTTATTTCGAATAACCTATCACCAAGTGGAAAGTAAATTAGATCACCCTCTTTTGGTCTTGTAGTTAACTTCATATTTTCTTCAAGACTCATCAATGTTGAAATATATGTTTCAAATCTTTCCTTAGAAATTATTAAACTTATTTCCTGAGTTTGTTGAATTCCAAATTTAGATAATATTGTAGTATTATCTCCATATCCGTCAAAATTATTAACGTATGCTTCTATAGGATATGCTTGATCGAAAGAAGATTGAATTACCTCTCTTATTACACTAGACTCCGTAAGATATTTGCGGGGCATATAATGTACTTCTACCCCATATATTTTAAGTTGCTCATTTATGATATCTTGTACAAGACTTTGTTCTCCATGAGAACCTTGTAAGAAAAAAGGATTAAGTACCATTATCCTATCATGTCAAGAGGTGGTAGTTCATAGGTATTCGACATTACCTCTTTAATCTTATCCAATTCTCTTTCTGCGTCATCATATATTTGTCTACCATTTAACTCAACTCCACCTGGTAGTTTGACTCCTTGAAACTTAATTAAATTTTGACCCCATTGCCTTTTAATAAGTGCAGTCAAATAACGCTTTAAAAAAGCATCATTATATACTCTCGGAAAATCATTAGGGTCAATGAGTCTATAGCAATCGATTACAAGATAATCATCTACATCAACACTAGCCCAGTCTATATCCAAATAAAGTCTATCTTGTCTAATATTAAATCTAATCTGTTTTTGTGTAGTCAAAGCAAAATCAATATCTTCAAGATATCTTTTTGTCATTGCATAGGTGAGTATTTCAGTCGATCCGAAGTAGTAAATATCATTTAAGAATAATTGATATTTAATACTAAACATATTATTTGCTGTGGTATTAGCACCACTAAAATGGAATATCTTTGTAACTCCCAATACTTCAGGAGGAACTTGAAGATAATTACTATTTTCTTCAAATGAAAATGTAGTAGAAACACCAACCGTTGAGGTAGCTGTTGTTGTTACAATTCCAATTGGATTGGATCCACCTCTACCTCTTCCCCTATCAATATCATCTTGAGTGATCTTATACTTCAAGTATGTATTTGTCGTTCCATCATAATCACGTTCTTGGAATACCTGTAAGGCATCATCAACCAAGTCATCAAGCTGCTCATCGGCAACGTTGATCTCCAATACAGGAGCTCCCAGTTGCCTCTTACAGTAATCTATTAATTCTGATCTACTTGCTGGTTTTGCCATTTATTCACAAGTTTCCTAAGTGTATTTAGTCGCCGTAAGATAATCCAATAGTCTGCATAGTTTCTTGCTGCTTATAGTAAAGTTTGCAGAAAGATTTTGCAATATCTTTAAGCATATCGCGATCATTGCATTCGTCAATATCAGATGCTATTTTTTGATATGCAAAACTTTTTGAAAGATTATTCAATTGAATTTCATTTGGATCCATTGACTAACTCCTTTAGTAAAGACTTGATGTCATTAATGTCGTTCTTCATACTAGCAACCTCATCCTCTATATTCTGTATTTTTTCATTCTTTTTGCTCTTTGATTCTCTGGTTGCTATGTATTGATCATACTCCACATTGTTGACATTGACAATATTATTAGTATTGGGATCTCTTGCGAGATCCTTGTGACCTTTGACTGTGTAAGTACCCATGTTATGCTAATGCTAATACTCTCAAGTCTCTCATTCTAGGTACAAACACTTGACTTGTTGATGTCATGACGATTTTAATCCTATATGATCTGAATGAAGGAAGTCGATCCACTTCAAAAACATATTCTTTGAAATGGCAGTCTGTGTATCCAAATCCATCTTTATTAGAATGAGTAACAAGTTTGTTTGATCTTCCATCATTATCTTTTTCATCAATCACTAATCCTCTGGAATTAATATTTAAGTATCCTGGGAAAGGTGTGAATATGGGTTCAGATCCAGAGTCACCACTTATAGCATAGAATACTCTGATATCCGAAGTTGCATTTACATGAGCATCTAGCATTACCTTAAGAGATGTTGCTGGATTTTCAATAACAATTTCTTTTGAAATATACTGACATGCAGTTGGATCAGTTTCAATACCATTTACTCTAGAATCAGTTGCATAATTAGAAATCACACTGTTTACTCTATTTGATGTTGTTATAACATTACATCTCTGAAGTTCAATTTGTGGGGAGAGTTTTGTGTTGGTTGTATTAAGGAATAATCTCATTTGAAGAGACTTATTTCCCTCAATAAAGTCAAGTTTTCTATCTTCATTAACTTTGGAATATATCGCTCTAGGAGAATCAAGATAATTATTAGCATTAAGAGTTACATCTTCAAATCCACTATTAACATATGGTATTTCAGTGCCACTAATACTTTGTGATGTAGTCGTTCTTACTTGACCAGAAATAGAAGTTCCTTCAACCGAAATATTATGAATAGATGGTTTAATCATCTCAAATGGTATATTCTGTGTAGCAGTAATTGTTTCTCCGCCTGTAGATTTACTTCCACCAATAGACAGTTTGGGGAATGATTGTCCAGTTGATCTATCCGCATTATTGTTTATACCTAAAGATCCATATTTTTGACTCATATCTAACTTGATATGATAAGAATCTAAGGTAATTGGATCGGAGATAGAAACATCTTGTAAATCATGGGTTTTATTGATTCTGGACAAATTAACTCCGCCAAGTTCATACTTATAGACTGGTGTATCAATAGGATATGATTTGACTAAAGTATTATTAATACCTCTAGTAATATTTCCACCAACTGATGAACTGGTAGTGCTGGTGTATTCAATAACTTCATCTCCAATTAATAACAATCCAGTATTAGTCGTTCCTATACCTACATTTTCGAATGAACTAAAGATTGATCCATCTGATACTTGTATTGGGTCTGTAGATGATACGCTATAAGGTGCAGTCAACTTAACTGGTTTAATATCTGGTAAGACTCCAGTTATTCTAACAAAGTTATCTGCAAAATACATTCCATGATTTTTATGGTTCACTTTAATATGTAAACCATCGCTTACACTTGTTATTCCCGTAGAAGGTATTGTAACATCACCACCAAAAGCAGTTCCATTAAATGTTCCATTATTAAGCACTCTTGCCACTCCATCAGCATCAAAGAAACTGATGGTTCCTGCTGCACCTGTAATAAATTCTCCCTGTACATTATCAAGAAGTAATTGTGAAGTATGTCCAATCGATGTTAAAGTAAATCTAGCATTTCTTCCAATACTAGCCTCACCAATTGCACTAATAGAAACAACATCACCGACTTGATATCCATTTCCTCCATTACCGGTAATAGTTGCTGCTACCGCAACACCATTTGCTACGCTTACCTCAGCAGTTGCACCAGAACCATCACCTGTAACTGTGACAAGATTTACATCTGAGAAAGTAAAGGATCCAGATACTGGAGTATATCCAATACCAGGATTTGTTATAGATAGGGATCCTGTCGCACTTGCTGCAACACCAACTAAATCGCCTGTAGCATCACTTCCTGCCTGGAAGAATGTATTACCAAGGTTATAACGATTATCTGCAACTGTAGTTCCCAGACCAACACGAATTTGATTAGAAATTACATTAAGCGAATTATTCATTAAGGTAGCGACTTGCTTATTACCACCAGATAACTCTGGACTGTAAAGGTCAATAGATCCAGATTCTACAAACTCTGCTCTATACATGGTAAACTTTAAGTCTTCCCACTGACTTGCTTCCCATGTTGATGCATTTTGAGATTTAAATAATGATCCGAGTGTTGGTTGATTGGAAATAAATGTATCAGAAAGAATATCATTTTCACCAACTCTAGAAATATAAACACTATATTTTGTTGAATTTGAAATCAAGCAGATTGCATACTCATTTCCACCTTCAAGATAAACAGGAGCAGCAAATTCAAATGTCGTAGCAATAGATCCATCTGTTGAAGTAATTACATCTTCTGGATATAGAATTACTTCAGAGAGATCAAAATATTTCGCAGTGGGGAAACCATCCTTCATGGTTCTGATTTGGAATCTTATAGGGGTATTTGCATCGTCTTTAGTTCTAAAGAAGACATCACACTTAGTAACAAATACTCCAGTAGCATCTTTTACCTCAAATGATTGGGCTAATGGATCATAGTACCCAACAATTTCCTCGCTGACATCTGCAGCACCAAGATTTCTAGATGAAACTATTTCTGTTCCAATAGTTCTGTTTATTACTTCACTTTGGAAGATTTTCTTAGATTCTACTCTAGCATTTCTAATTGAAAGTATTTGGTCCTGTAGAGTCTCTAGAAGTCCAGAAGTAGCATATGCTTCCTCTGCCACTGTAGTAGCAGTATTCTGATCATTATCTGAATTATTTGTTAAAGTAAATACATTTGATCCAGTTTCAAAGGTAGGATTATCCCTATTGCTAGATTGGGGAATATAAAAACTTCCACCAAGTGCTGAGGAATTATCAGATATCAATCTTACGTTTACAACCTCTGCAGTAGCGCCACTTCTGACTCCCTTCAAAGTCATGCCAGTAACTACATATCCATAATACTCACCTTGTGGTTGATTTGAAAGTGAATATGTATCTACGTTCAGTGTCGTAGAAGTTGAGGAATAGTTAGCAGGTATTAATCCGCCAGGTACATATGGATTATCAGAGTATATTTCATCTGGTGCGTTATAATCACCTCTTCTATGATTAGATTGTGCTACTCTAAATCTTATAGAGCGTTCAGAATCTGCAGTGGTTGTTGAAGAAGTTGTACCTACAACTCTTTCGCCAACTTCAAAAGTTCCCGATGTCATTCTAATTTCAAGCAGTTTAGGAACGCAGAAATTAGTGACATCTCTACCATCAAAGAATGCATAAATTCTAGTGCTTGGTTTTAAGTTAGTAGCGTAGAACTCAATGTTTCTAGAACGAACAGACTTTACTACCTCAGTGCTAACAACCTTGTCACCAACACTTACATTTTCAAATTCTTCGACAATATAATGTTGAATACCTGTTCTAGTTTTATCTCCAGATTCTATAGTATGTTGCTTATCATCTTCAATAACCTGATTAGAGGACTGTCTAACCCATTGTGCTGGAGATGAAGCTGGATCCCCATTAATCCATCCACCACGTCCAAAAGTTACCTCTGAGTACTCATTTCTTTGAACGGACTCAATCTCATAAGTATATGTTCCAGACCAATCATTTTCCCAAGAATTCCATACTTCTCCGGAGAATCCTGTTTGTGGATCAATACCAAATTGTTCTTCTGCAGCAGCCAATGCCATTGCATAGTTGCCCATGGTGTCAATAGTCTTAGCAGATATTCTGGTTTGATCAATCCAAGTATCTGAAGATGGAGTGAGTGTAATAGTTCCCTGCCAGAAACTAATTAAGAAAGGTGTAACACTTTCAGTTCTTGTTGCAAAACTCTGTTCAATATATACCTCTTCAGAGTGCTCCAGACTAATAATATCATTTTGCTTTCTTACATTAATTCCTTCAATTGGAGATGTTCTCTTATCTTCATTTTCATCAACATTTATAACTGGTCCAGTTTGAAGATCAACTGAAGTTGTAAAATGTTTTGGTCTTAAATGCTTATGAACTTGATCTATAGAATTTTTCTTCTCTACTCCAGTTTCTTGCGACTTAAAAGAAGTAAAGTTATCAACGAAGAAACCTGACTTAAACCTATTAGTTCCATTTTCATCCAACACAAGCATATTTGCTGTGTTAGTCTCAAGTAAAGAAAGTTGAGTGTAATATTCAAGATTCTTGATTCTATCCTCAAGTTTCTTAATATCCTTCATTTGGAATCTCTTGTATTTCAGGAATTTAATAGATGCCTGCTCTACATTATGGAGATATGGTGGATATATTATTTCTGCAATCTCTATTGCATTATCAACTGGTTCTGGTCTAGATCTTGATGGGTCATCGGATGGAGTTCCAAATTTGAATTGGAATTTTCCATCTTTATGTAAGAAAAGTCTATCTATTCTAGATTGAAAATAAGAATAATCTAAGAAAATATTTTCATTGGATGCTAAAATATTTGGAACCGAACTTCCAACAGAACTAAAACTTCTACCCAAAAACTCTAGTGGAGATCTAGAGTTTTCTAATACAGAATGATCACTGACTCTTGGTCTAAGATCTATTAGATCTGTATTCAAAACTCCTTTTATACCCTTAACTTCTGTAGAGTAATTGAAATCATTATAAGATTCTACTGTTACAATATCTCCATCATCCGTCGAATCAAACGATGCACTCTTAAAATAAATCTTAATCTTATTAGTTGGAGAATCAAACCCATCCTTTCTTCTTAATGCTCCAAAGTCAAAAAAGGTGTCTTTCTGTCCAGCATTAAAGGTATAGTTGGTGGTTAGATCAAAAGATGTTGTAGTTAAATTACTGACCACACCTTGTACTCCAGTTTCTTGGAAGATAACAGTTTCTCCTTCTACAAATCCAAAATTATTTTTTACAAGATATCTAATTGTGGAATTGTTAACAAATTCTCCATATACTGCAGATGCACCGCTGCTCTGCCCAACAAAAAGTTCTCCAAGTGTTACATCGGCAGTTGTTCCAGATACGCCATTCATCTGAGTGAGTGACATTTGTGGTGCTCCAAAAGAAGCATCACCTAAAGTAGGATCAGAGCACTCATAAACTCCATGGATTTCAATTATATCTGGAGTATTTAACGAGATTAACTTATCCTGAACTCTAATTCCGAAGGCATAATTTCCATAATCCAATCCATCATTTATAGTCGTTGATCCAATTCCGGATGCTGGATTAGTTGATTTATCTACAACTAAACTTTTTGCAGCATTGACTAATTTTTTCTTAGATTTTACTTTAGATTTAGATACTGTAACAATTAGTTTTGCACCAGTATCATTTGCTCCTAAATTACGTATTCTAATAACTTTTCCATCAGAAGCAAATGCAATCTTATCTCTTGTTAGAGGTTCGGTTACTCCGTTGGATCTTATCAATGAATATCTAGCACTTGTGAATGGTAAATATATCTCTCCCTCAGGTAAAGTCGTGTCAGTTATACTCACTGCTGACAACTGTCCGTTAGTAATACTAACGGTGAAAGTTTTTCTGATTGTGAGAGTCGCATCGGTTAGATCGACAGTAGCAATGTGTTCTTTCGGAAACCTGGTGTATAATGTATTATCAGAAGATGTATCAAGATTAGTTGTTACGAGTTCAAGATCATTAACTGTTGTAACAGCACTTAAATCTAATCTATCACATACTCCAGGCACACTAATACCCTGACTGATCGTGATGCTATCAGTTCCGACTCCAGAAACCTTTGCTAAAACTTTATCATCACTGGCGCTGCTAGTTTGAGTAAATCTGACGATATTACCTTCTTTAAATATACTAGGAATCGTAGGGCTAGTACCTCTAACTGTGCTTGCACCACCACTTGTAGCAGTTACCGTAACAATCCCTACGCTTGATAGAGATGACTGAACAACATTGGCACTAAAAGTATTGATACCAACTCTATTATCTCCGGAGGCAGATGCGCCAACACCAAAATCTCCAAATAAAGATTTAGCGTCAGATAAACTTTGTGAAGTGATTGCTATAGCGACTCTACTCTCAGTAATTTTATCATTAGAAATTCCACTTCTAAAAATAAGTTTTTCATCTTTTATAAATTCGCCTTTTTTATCATAGACTGTTAGTGCTGTTCCGACATTAACAGAACTTCTTAGAAATGCTGTCGCACCACTACTATCCCCCTCAACATATGCTGGAACTGATAATGTCACATTTTGATTAACTGCAATTTCTGTGAACGATTGAACATCAAATAAGGATATTCCCCACTCATTTGTATCTGGTAGTGAAGCATCATAAGAACCAGACTCTAATCTAAAATCAAATACTCTAGCTAATCCTACTTCTTTCCCTGATGCGACTTGTGGATCAGATCCAACTCTATCACTTCTAAGACTGACTACGAAGGTGTTTCCGACACCAACTGTTGGAGTTCTAAAAACACTATTCAACTTTAAAGTTGGACCAGTATTGTATTCTATAAACTGATCTTCAACTGTCTTAGTTGTTCTGGGTTTGGGGACATCAATAAAAGTTGGTGCGATAGTTTCTATTTCATATCCTCGCACATATGCTTTACCTGGAGATATTCTACAAAGTGCTAAATCATTTGAGGGTGTTCCACCACTATAAGTAAACTGTCCCGCTTGAAATACTCCTTGATTTCCTCTATTATTGTTAAGTGAGTTAACAATAGAAACATTAAAAGGTTTAACAATATAGTGACCACTTTCATCATAAGTTCTTCTTGCTAGAACATCCGTAAGATCATCATAAAATACACCACCATTCCCTCTAGCAGCACTACCCCTTCTAGTCTGAGATGTTTTTAAATTTCCATTTTCAATAGTTGCTAATTCTATAAAATTATCATCATTTGTATCGGTAAGAGATTTTTTGAATAATCCAACAGACATTCGTAATCTGTCAGCACCTGGTGCTCCATAATTATTAAATCCTTGAGAATTATCATTTAAAGATTCATCTGCATTTGAATTAACAATCTCTTCATTAACAAAAAGTCCCACTCTGTAACTAGGAGTATTGCTATATTGATCTAATATTAAAGATTCTTTATTGACACTGATAAAATGACCACGAATAAAATATACTCCAGAGTCAATCTGAAAGACGGAACCCGTTGCAGCAGCACCATTAATTATAGTGGTTGCAAATGGAGTGCCAGGTTCAATAGTCGAGTTTCCAAAAAGTCCAGAAGATATTATCTGATTGGAAGATAGTTCCTCACCATCAAAGAAAGTTTGTGTTGTATTATCTGCTGTGGAAGATCCTACATATGCAACATAAAGAGTTAAATTTCCTCTTTCAGAGTCAGCAGAAAATAATACATTATCAACCGTTGCGGTTACCCCAGAGGTTTGTCCTGTGATTGTAGATCCAATCAATTGACTTGCATACGCTTCAACAGGAACTCCTTGGAATGTGCTAGATAACTGCACTGCATAATATAGCTGAGAATATCCAGTATTTCCAGGAATGACCTTGGCACCTTCTTTAAAGAAGTGTTGACCAAACTTTTCAACTTGGTTCTGTAGTATAGATTGTAATGTAGTTAATTCTCTAGCCTGAACAGGATATCCAGGCTTAAATAATACTTTTTGATACTCGTTCGTCGGATCAAAATCGTCAAAATATGGCGCTACATTTAGATTCGTTTGCTGTGGCATAATTCTTTAGAACTGCAAAATAACTTTTATGTCTTCCTTTTGATTCGACGAGCGCGTAATGGCGGGTCTATTATCTACATAAATGATGTTACCAGAATGTTGCTTCACCTCTGGAGCAGCAACACCACTACTGAAATTCATCCCAAGATAATACGTACGATTATTTATCGTGGTTTTGTTATCATTAAATGCTTGGTCAATTGATAACTGAAGTCCTACGGTAGGAACAATGGAAACGTTACCTCCAGATTCTGGACTACCCGTAAATTCATTTAATTCAAATCCATAATCAGAACTTGTTTCTCTATTTCCATTTACATCAAATCCATGATTATTTCTATTTTGCCATAGTTTCAAGACACCAGTGTTTTGATCATAATTTATAACTTTACCCACAGATGTTTTTCCAGTCCCAACTAATTGAGTCACCTCTGAATCAACATCAAAGATTGCTTCACTATATCCAATTCCAGTAAGTTTTAAAGCACTAACAGCACTTGCTTTATCTAAAGATAAAAGCGATCCACCTGCAGACTGTGGGTTCTGAACAATACCAATTCTTGCAAATTGATTTCCAGTGATAAAATCGGGATTTTCATTATCACTTTCAATCCTAGAATACATTAAAATATTATATGCACCTAGTTCTCTATAGATATCTGCTCCATGACCTCCTTGTGGAGTAATAATCACATCAAATTGAGGTCTCGTAGTTCCTTCTGGAATTCCTGCTGCAGAAAAGTTTACTGTTCCAAAAGTATAACCAGAACCCTGAGATGACATAGCAACAGATTCGACTCTAGAATCTCCGTCAATTGTAATAGAGCATTCTGCTCCAGATCCATCACCCTCAATTGGAACATTACTATAAGTTACATTAGCAGTTCCTAATCCAACTCCACGATTTTTGACAGTAATAATTTTTATTGATCCATCTACAGCGTTGTCTCTAACTAGTGAAACATCATTGTCAGTTTCCCAATTAGTTGGAACTGGCATAAATTCTGTTGAATCAAATTTTATAATATCTGCTGGTTTAATTGTATACAAGTATTTCCAAATATAACCATCTCCACTTGTTCCTGCAGATCTTGGTTCTAAATCAATAAAAGTTGGTTCATCTAAAGAAGGTCTACCATTTGGAGTTTCGGGGTTTGACCCATTCTGGAGACATAGGTATACTCTAAAATCACTATTAATGACATAAAAAGTAGATGAATATAAATTGGTCGAACCAGAAATAGGAGCAGTGTTTGATCTACTATAATCATGCCTATACATGTCATAAGAACTTCCAGAAGACCAAACTCTCTTTGGAACTACTTGTCTTACATCAGTAGTATTGATTCTCTTCATAGCAATCATACTATCCCAATAATCATTCTCCTGATCAAAATTATCCTTTGGTGATGGAGGATTTTGATTCCAAGTTGAAGAATAATCAAGTGGATTTGGTAATCCGACGAAGGAATAGTAGGAATTGTTAGCATTAGCAATTCCCGCAACAAAATTCTTTGCGTTTAATATTCTAATTTGATCAGTTATGATTGCAGCCATTTTTATAGACTTTTTCTTTATTTATTAAGTATAGTTAGAAGAATTTTTAAATCTGATGTATCTAGTTCTAACAAGTTTTGTAGAAGTTGATATACCAGTATTATTATCAGTTCCTATCCCCGACATGGTTTGTGCTGGATATGCCAGGTTTTTACTTCTTCCAGTGAGAGTAACTTTACCCCAAGAGAAATTACCGATGAATGGTGCTGTTGTAACACCTACGGTTATTCCTGCTCCTGTAGGATGACTTGTAGTATTAACAATAATTCTTGCTACTTGAGTCGAAACTCCAGCAACACTTTTACTCACATACTGAACAGAATTTGCAACATAAACACCATCAAGATGCTCTCTACTAATTCCAACAATTGTAGAATTGTCATTAGACAAAGATGTTATGCTTGTGCTTGCAGAACCTATATTTGAATCCGTGATAGTAAAATAATCTCCAACCGATAATCCACTAAGAGTTATAGCAGTTCCAACAATATTCGTATCTCTTAGTTTTGAATTATATGGGATATGTAGATCAAAGATCATTTGTGTGGTTCCAGCACCAATAAATTGAGTACCGAATCCAACAACAATACCAGAGTCTCCAATATAATTAGTAACGCCATTTTCCTCTGTTGAATATGTAGGTTCACCAATAATTACTGATGGAGAACTGGTATATCCAATACCACCATTAGTAACAGATATTTGAGATACGGTTCCACCAACACTTATTGTTGTGACAGCGAGTGCTGTATTGGTTGTTCCTATTCCTACACCAATAGTGCTTGCTATACTTACACCAGGAGTTGTTGAATAACCAACCCCCCCATTATTTACAATAATGGAACTAATAGTTCCAGCAGCAGAAACAACTGCGGTGGCAGAAGCTCCAACTGTAACGTGCGTCGGAATGATAGTGACTTTCTTCTGAATACCTGCACGAATGTTAATATCAGGATTCTCTATAAAACTATCAAATAGTGGTCTCAATCTATCAACATATATTATTTCAGTTGTAATTCCAACCGGACTGATAATATTAGCAACCGGACTAATTATTGATTCATAAAGTTCTCTATCTTTTGTGATCTCCTGACCGTTTATCAGTTTATCCTCAGTTTGTCTACACCATGTGATTGGTCTCTCTAATTCCTGTTTATCAGTTAAACCAGGACCAAAATATGGATTAGTTTTAACAGCATCAATAGAAACTGTTGTGTTAACTGTTCTTGCATTTTGTTGAAGTAGTATACTTTGATTTTGTCCTGGATCATAATTTAAAGTTACTTCATCTCCTATCTTCAATGATTCAACTACTTCTCTATCAATAACATCCAGATCATCTCCACTTCCCTTGTAGAAAATAATTTTAATATCATCACCAACTCTTGGTGGTTCGCTGAATATAATTCTAGAACCACCAGGGAATCTATAAGAGTCTCCGGGAACTTGTAGAATATTATTAATGAATACAATCAAAACTTGATTAAGATCAATTTTTGATCCTTTCTTCTTATTGATAGAAACAAGATTTCCAGACTTAATAAGTGGGAAATCCAATCTCTTGCCATCAGGATACTCACTTATATCATCAAAATTATCAAGTACACCAACCGACCATCCTGTAAATTCATCATAATGTACTTTATCAATCGAGATTTGGAATTCATCACCACTAAACTGAGATGTAGTAAGAACTCCGGAAAGACCACTAGTAGGAACTGTTAATATTTCACCCTCTTGATATCCATATCCAGTATTTTTTAAATTAAAGCTAATAACACTGGATCCTTGACCAACAACAATATCAGCAACAGCACCAATACCACTTCCAATTCCTGTTGAGACAGAACTATAAGTTAAAGCTATTCCTGAGTATGAAAGTGGATCGTCAATAACAACAAATGGTGGATTTGTTTGAGTATATCCTACTCCTGGATTTGTAATGGCAATACTGACAATGTTTCCATTATTATTGACAACAGCAGTTCCTATAGAAACAAAATTTCCACTTCCTAAAGAAGAAGTACCAACACTTACATTCACTGTCTGAACACCAACTCTATAACCAGAACCACTATTTCCAATAGAAACAGAAGAAATTGTTCCGAGACCAGAAACCACTGCAGTTCCACCAGCACCTATGAGAGGTTGATATCCAAATCCTGTGGTAGATCCAACAGAAAGAATCATACCACCTCTAGGTAGAGTTGATATTCCCACATCTCTCGTCAAATCTCTTGCAGTTCCAACAAAAGAAACTGTAGTAATGCCTGAGGACTCTATAAGTTCATAATTATTTTCATTACCAACTGTTTGGAATATGTCGTTAACAAGTGCAAGTATTCCCTCATTAGCAATGCCTGAGATATTTGCATTTTGAGATTTGATAGTAAAGTTATTTTTGACACCATCAAACTGTTTTGATATATCGTCAATAACAACATTTTTATAATATGGTTCATTTGAACTTTGAGGAACTCCACTTCTAGTGAATACTCTTCCCTGGAAACTACTCTGTGCATCACCTGCAGTTATTGCATTACCAAAAGGAGCGTCTGCAAAATTAAGTGTATTGTCAACAATATTATAGTTACCAATAATTTTAGTAACCAAAGCACCAGTAGAGAATCCAGATAGAGGTGTACCTAACCAAGATCTACGAACTCTTATGGTGTTAGTAGCACCTATTCCAAGTCCTTCAATTTTTACTATTTCGCTATCAATTTTCAATAAGTCGCCACCGGTTAAATTTTCAACACTACTTAATTTTATAAGGTCATCCGTAGTCACAACACTCTGCAGTAAAATTGTTGTATCACCAGTTGATACAATAGGAGATTGAATAATATTGTCGAGTGCTATTAGAACTTTTGGATTCTGATTGGTAGCAATAAATTTATGTGAAGCACCAATCCCCACTGAAGTAAACTCAAGAACCTTGGGAACAGCTTTAAGTGCATCCTCTGCACTTCTTGATAATTGAATTGTTTCGTCGTCAACCTTAACAATGAATAATCCACTATCTGGGATGAATGATGTTGTAATACCAATTTCGGGGAAGGTAGTCTGAGCAATACCAATTTTATCTGTTGTTGATAATCCAGCTGAATTGTATCTAACCCTTTCACCAGTGACAAAGAAATGATCGGGAATAGTGATGGTATCTCCAACTGTTTTAACTATAGTGGAATCACTTCCATCAAATACTTTTTCAAAAATGGGACTAAATACGTGCTTAATTGGGAAAGATCTTATTACATCTCTATCAGTGCCCGTATACTTCGTAAATGATGTAGAATATGTTCCGTTGTTAAAGTTAATAAAGTCTTTGGTGTCATCCTCAACTCTAAGTGCATTCATATAAACGTGGACATTTACATTAATGTTAGGTTCTGGAGTGAAGAGAATTTGTGTTGTTGCTGCAATACCAACTCCATCCGTAACTATTTTACTTCCAAAAGTTCCGAGACCACTGTGTGTCCTCACATTTGCAAATTCAGTATCAAAAGTTTGATTAATTAATACTCCTTCAACATGATCATCAACTACTATATGCTCTAAGAACTCATATCTATCATTAGTGGTATCATGAAGTTGAATCAAACAATATGATGAATCATACCTATCAACTTCTTGTGAAATGTGACTTGGATACTGACCAACAACATTTTCAGTTGGAGATCCAGAAGAAGAGATTTGAGTTATTCTAGACTCTAATCTAGCGTGCTTCATGTCTACAGTTGATATTCCAGAAGAGGCAGTGGAGAGTCCAACAACAATGGTATTAACTACCGAAGTCGTTCCAATACCAACCTCTGGATGGAAATCTACTTTAAGATCACTACCATCAAGATATGCGTTATAAGTTCCAAATCCGGCAGCAGATACTTCACCAATAGATGTTGTTAGTTTACCAAACTCTATTAATGAAACATCAGTTCCATCATGACAAATATTCAATTCTTGATATTCAAATTCTCTTGAGTTAAATGTAGCAGTAGATCCAAATGATACATTCTCAACATCAGGTGCTATGGTTACTAAAACCTTAAGTGAGTGATATGTATTTCCAATGCTTACAATGTTTGTTGGTGTGGATGGAACTGAAACACTATTACTTTGTATGATAGATTCGCCAATAGATGTAGTTCCAATTCCCAGTAGATTGTCATCCAAGTTGAAAGATAATGCACATACATCGTAATCATTTACTCTTGAATTTATTGGGAAAAATCTAAATTCACCTACAGATCCAGAGATTGCAAAATCAAAAGAACCCAAATCTCTTACAGAGTCTGTCTTTGCATACTGATTTAGATATCCATTTGAAGCACTATCATGAATAAGACTTACAATCTCAAATTGCCTTTCCTTTACAAATCTAGTGTCTTTAAGATAAATAAAATACTTTTTACTTCTAAAATCACTTAAATTAAAGGAGTCTAAAGCAACAAAAGCAGTCGCTCTTGGTGTATTATTAAATTGAGGACTCACATCATCTATTGATACAACTCTATTTCCAACGGACTCACTAAAATCGGAAAGAACTTTACTCTTAAGTACAATTTCATCTGACAAAATAGTGGTTTCATCAAAATTAATATTATTCTCTCTTCCCAAATCAAAATCAAAAACGCAATTTGTATCAATATACTCCGATATTCCATAATCAATTGTCATATCGGTAAGTGCTGTTGTCAATCCAATATTAGCTGGTTGTTCATCATTCCTAGATTCAATTTGAAGATCCCCAAACTTTTTAAATCCTATAGAATGATTGGTGCTTGAAACAATATCATCCCATTCTGCTAGTGGAATCCTAGATTTAATTGAATATGAGAAATTTTGATAATAGTGATTATCCTGAACTCTCTGAAGATTGTTATTTAAATATCCAGAAATAGTCTGATTACCTTCAAATATATCTGTTTTTGTATCGACATTAAAATAAGTTTCATATGATTTTACCTCAGAGTTTGTTGCTAATGAGTCTGAGGTTAATCCTCTTATTTTTTCACCAACTTTAAAGGTATCTTGAGATAGAATTCTCAGGGTTTTAGTGGTACTATCCCAACTTTGAACTGTTCCTGTTTTAGTAGATGAAACAATTTTTTCGCCAGGAATAAAGTCCTTTGTTGCTAAATCAATAACAAAAGTTGGAAAATATTTCTCAGGAGTAATAATTCCAGAAGATCTGATGAGATCCGCCTTTCCTGGAATTTCACCATCATTTAAATCCTCAGAAAGATTATATGAAACAGTTCCGATACCTCCAATATTTGGAGTAACTGAAGTTAAAGTGAATAACTTATATCCATAGTTCTTTGAATTAAATCCTTTCGCAGTTGAATTTATTCCTACACTTACATTTTCAACAAAAACTTTACCACCAACTTCAAATGGGAAGTCATTCAATGATGAGAATCCAGATGATAATCTTATGGTCACTTCCTTAGATGAATCGTCAAATTCAACATTATTAATACCGACTCCATTATTATTTTCAACCGGAATAATTGTAGGAGTAGAATTATTCATTCCTCTTGTATTCTGTAAAATGATTACTTCATTATCCTTAATAGAATACTTTAAATCCAAGTCAGATACTATCTTATTAGTTTTTCCATCAAATGTTACTAGTTTTGGTGCCGAAGTATAACCCTTTGCATTTGAAGATACGGAAATAGTGTTAATTATTGCAGAGGAGTCAACTTTAATAATTTGAGGAAGAATTGCACTTGGTTTTAGTGTTTTATCACTTGGATAATCATATCCAATATCTTTTATAGAAACATTTTCAATTTTTCCAATATTTTCGCTAAGACATAAAAGTTCAGCTCTTGATCCGTTATTAGAATTTATGGAAGCAATATCTGGTAATGAATCATAATTTCTTCCTGGGTTTACTATTTCTACCGTAGATATTGGTCCATTTGTATGAATACAGTCTGTAGTATACGTTATTGAAGATGAAGTGGACACATAAGAATTATTTTCTGGGATTTCGTTTATAGAGAAATTAAAGAAATTGGTTCCAGCAGTGGATACTTTTCTAAGTCCACTATAAACACTATCTCTTACCTCAATACTACCACTTCCAATAATTTCATCATCAACCATTACTTCAGATTTTATTTTTGGAAGGTTATTATTAGTAACAGGATCTAATCTATAATACAGAATAGATGGTGTTGTTTTTCCAATAGATACCGAAACTTTCGATGTAGTAGATAATCCGGACTTGTTTTCTCTAGTTACATTAAATACTGACGAAGATAAATCAGACTCCCATAATTTTGTATAATTTTTATCAATATAAAAATTAAGTTTAAATGCGGAATATAATGTAGATTCTTTTTCATATGCCAAAGAAGTATCAGAAATATCAAATTCTAAAGTAGAATCTCTATAGGCAGAAATTATCGGATTGACTAATCCTATTTCTCCAAAAGTAAGACTAGTGCTAGCAATTCCTACTATATTAGGATTAGATAATGTTGAACCATAAAGAGTATTTGATAAATTAAACTTATCTGCATCAATTTTCACAATGTAATAAATTTTATTATTTTCTAATCCTTCGCAAGGATCTGCCGATGAATATACTACCTTATCTCCACTTTCATAATTGTGATTTTGTATGGTAATAGTATTATTGTTCGTATTAACTCCGACATTAGAAAAAGTTTTAATGCCTACAAGAACTCTTCGATTTAAATCATTAAATTTAATTTTGTAATTTAATGTTGTTTGAGGATTTACATCTATGAATACATTATGACCTTCATGTAATAAGTGGTCTTGGTCCGTGGTGACCGTGACATTATGCCTTGAAGATTCAACAGTTAAGTTTTCATAATTTGTTTTAAAACTATGGTTGCTACCACTTCCAACCCCCACAAAGAAAAGTATCTTAGCAGTATTTCCAAGCCCAACGAATTCTCCCGTTGTACCAAGACCAACTTTTTGAGTTGCGATTCCTATTAAATCATTTGTAATTTTTGCAACAAATAATTTTTGACCATCGGACAAAGTGGTTGCTATTCCAACTGTAGACTGTTCATTACAGACAATTCCATTCCCACCATTAGAGGAGTAAGTTAAAATATCTCCTGTTTGGAAGTTATGGTTTTTAATGTAAATTGATCCAAGTTGCACTGATATATTTCTTGATCCAGTGGTGTTTAGACCCAAAGAATTTAATCCATAATTAGAAAATGTTAGGACTGATCCTATCCCAACAACCGTAGTACCCAACCCAACATTTTCTGCTGGATTAAAATAAATTTCAATATTTTTTCTAAATTCATACGTAGTGTTTAAACCAACATTTATTGAAAATCTTCTGGAATCTTCTGATAGTATCGATCCGACTGTATGGCTAAGTCCAACTGGTCCATCAATCTCTCGTAATACTCTAAATCTCGAATTTACTGTGTCAATATTTAAAACTTTAACCCTTTCAGTTCCAATTCCTAAAATATCATTAGGTACAATTTTTGTAGCGGATAAACTACCAGACACTGAGAAAAATGTAACTAAACCAGTCACAGATGTTGAACCTACTGCAATATTATTTGTGGTTCCAATCCCCACGAGTTTGAAAGTTTCACTTGAAACTCCGATTTGATAAGATCCTTCGATATTTGTTGATATTGTCGATACACCAGTAATGTTAATAAAGTCGAGATTATTAAAAGAATGTGGTGTATCTTTTTCTATAAAGTATTGATTTTTTATATCGGAGGGTATTAACTCAGCGTTAGTGAGTTTTACTGTATCAGTAACGATTGACTCTACAGATTTTCCTTTTAGTAAGGAAACTCTAGCAGCAGCCCCAATTCCGGTTGTGGATCTATTATCAAAATTTAAAGTGTCTCCTACTTTATAAAAATCACCTGCGGTTTTAATATTAATCTTTTGTATATTACCTAAACTGGATGAAGAAACAACTGCAGATTCGTCTGATGTTTTTGGAAAATGGATATATGGATATTTTACTTTTTCATCTCTCAAGTTATATGGAAATGTATTTCTACACCAACCATTATTTTCAATATCATAATCTTCCTGATTTGATGATTTTTTAAAATTAAATTCTATGGGTTCTGAATTATACTTGTCGCCAATTAAATATGGAAACTTAGGCAATCTATAATTTTTAAATTCGGATAAATTATCCGATTGGACAGAATTTTCGTCTATTGTGGCAAAATATGCATAAGTCCCATTTGGATATTCTGGAGTTACACAAAATCTTCCATTATTTTCATCAAGATAACTATCATCCTCGTATGTGTAATGAGTATAATCCTCCACAAAAAATCCTAATGGATATACGGAAGTTGGTGGTCCATCAAGTCTATTTTGATTAAGTTTATATCCAGACTTCATAATGGTGACCACTCCACCGCTATTTGAGGAGTATCCATAAGGTCCGTATATTGGGCTTCCATCATATGCCCAACCTATGATTGGAGAATGATCTTGGAATATAGTTTCTTGCGAATCAACTAATTTAAGATCTGGTTTTCCATAAAGAACCTCTCCACCCTCATTGACAGAATACAACATTTCTCTCAATTTTCTGGGTGCATACATGTAGTATGCCTGTAGACCATACTTGTCACTTGAAGAATTTTCTAAAATAATATCATCCTTCAACAAGAAGTTATTTTGGTATAATTTTTCAAATGAATTTATCATCCATCTGTTTACAGTTCCCGAAAATTCATATTCTGCTTCAGTATTCGAAACAACTATTTCAGTTTCTCCGGAGATATATCCTGCTCCAGATTCTATTACTTTGACTTCAATAAGTCTTCCATTTTCTAAAATTGGAGTTAATACGCATCCAATTCCTGATCCAAATATAGTGAGATCTATACTCGACACATATCCACTTCCTGGATTCAAAACTATCACTTCACTTATTTTTCCATCAGTGATGACTGGCAATACTTGAGCATTTTTTCCACTCTCTACAGTAATTCTTGGATTTTTAATAAAATTTATTATATCACTTGCACCATATTGAGATCCTCCATCTTGAAGATGAACTGAAGATACCTCTCCTCTGAAGATTGGATCTACTTTAACGCCAAAGGTTTCATTTCCGATGGATGATATTCCAATTAATCCACTTACAGTTACATTAATTGATGGATAATTAAAAGAATGAAATCCAGATCCTTGCGAGGTTATATCTACATATTGTTTTGTTTTATAGAAAAAATTCTTTTCCTGTGTGGATGATGTAGCATTTGATAACTTAAAATTATCCTTATCAACAACAGTTACATAATATTCATTAGTTGTTGATATACCAGCGATTGGATTTTTTGTTGAACCAAGATATTTTATAATTTCTCCCGATTTATAATCGTGATCTTTTATGGTTATAATATCGGATGATGTACTAATTCCTGCAGAAGTAACAGATCTTTTTTTATTTTCATATCCAGTTCCTCTATCTACTATATTGATTGCGCTAACTATAGATTTTTTTTCCACACATTCAAGAGAATGCTTTCCAATACCTGTAGTTGTTAAAACAACAGTGTTAATACCCGCTAAGGAATCTCCTAAGTCAGTATGCAATTTTACTGTGTTTCCATCAACCACCGATGCATAATATCTAAAATCGGTTGATAAACCACCAACACCTTTTTGTGAGTTAGTTTTGTATACGACTTCTTCTCCGCCACGGAATTTGTGGAATGTGGAAAATCCTATTGTATTATTTGTTAATGAAACCTGGATATTGGCAGAAAATTCTGGGGAATGTTTAATTAATTTTGTAGATGCTAAAGCTTTAGCATTTTGTCCGTTTCCACCGGTAATTGATACGATAGGTGTACCAACCAAATCAAATCCTGGATTAACTATTCTAATTTCTGATAGGTTACCATTTATTGCTAGAAAACCTGTAGCTCCTATCCCAACATCATCTTGAATTTTCAAAAGAGGTGGATTAATAACATCAAATCCTATTCCCGGAGAAATCACTTTAATTTCATCTAATTTTCCATATTGGATAAAATCCTTCGATTTATAATTTAAAACTTCAACACCATTAACTAATATTCCAGTTGTACCAGGCTTTGTTTTAGTATATTTTCCTGAATATAGTGGTGGAGAAATTTCTCTATAAATCTTTTGTGGTTCTAAATTTTTTAAACTTACAAAAGCAGGTTCAATAGAATTATTGGATACAGTTTTTGAACCACTAAGTTGAATAAATTTGGAAAAATATAAATCTGACCTTGATTTTGCTAATCTTATATGATTATTATCAACCCTATGCAAAAAGTATTCACCCTCACCACCACCTCTTACATCAAATAAAGAAGAATCAATATAAATTCTTGTCCGTTTTGTACCATCATCATTTTCCGTTTCAACAAATCTCTTTTCTGGAGTGTAATATATCAATTCTCCAGTATAATAACCATGGTCCAATAATTCTAAAGTGTCTCCAGTAAACGTACCACTGAACAAAACTCTATTCTTATTTGAAACTATAGATTGTGATTGATATGCTGGTAGAGAATTGGATGCTATTAATAATGAATCGCTATATTGCTTTTTATATACATTCTGTACGTTTGCATGAAAACCACTCAAATATGGAAAAGTTTCTGAGTTTACTTTTTTGATTGGTTTTTTTATATAATATACTAAGTCAGTATCAAGTACAGATTCTGATTTCAATACTACTACTATCCTTTTTGATGTTATAATATCAAGAACTTCTGATTGAATAGAATTGTTAGATTTTCTGTCAATTATTAATACAGTATCACCAAGTCTTATATAATGATTTTTTTCTAAAGTTAATTCATACTTTTGAATTGATACATAATCAATCTTAGATATAAAATATTGGACTGAGTTATTGTATATCCAGTTGTTGAATTCGAAAGTATCTTCCTCCACTCCCAGAGTTTTCACACTTATTCCATCACCAGATTTTAAATCATATACATCACTTTGATTAGAAAATTGACTTAAAATAGGTCCTAATCTGACAGTAATAGAATCTGAATCGTCTGATGCTTGTGTGAATAGAAAATTTCTATCAGTGATATTGTTTCCATCAAGTAAAGGTTCGATAATATTGGTGCATCCAAGAAATTGTGTTGAAGTTCTCGATGTATATGATACAATTCCTGTTGTAGCAGTGAGTCCTGTTGGATAAGTTACATACAATTCACCAGAATTTGGAAAACCAATCGTCGAATCAACATCAATAATTGTAGATCCAATTGCAACGTCTCCAATGATATTAGTTTTTGAACTTACTTTAAAGTCGCCATAAGTTGATCCAACAACTCTAGAGTCTCTATTGTATCCTCCATCAAAAGTAACTTTAAAATATTTGTCATTATTACTTGTTTTTTCTACGTTGTATATTGGAGTATATGCTTTGGATCCTTTAAAATCTTGAAAAATAGTTTTATTTGATAACTCTAATGGGTCTCCTGTTATTTCTTCAACAACAAAATTGGATGAGACTAGATTAAATGCATTTGATGGAGTAAATAAGTTTTCTCTAGGTCGAATAATATTAACATTTTCTCCATATAATACATTAAATAAAATTTTATAGGATTGATCAGTTCCTTTACTTGAATAAAAATCTTTTGAATGTTTAATAAACGTGCTTACATCCAACTTCGAACTTAATTTTCTCTGGGATAATCCTGGAAGAAGCTGTATTTTTGTCTTAAGTAGAAATTCTTTAAGAAAAGTGCATGTTAAATTTTCAATTGAGGCACCTTTATCATGATTAGATGCCTCGGTAGATTTAAATACAAGATCCCCTTGGTTTGAATCTGATCTATATGAGGTTACTCCACTAAATCCTCGTACACATCCTGTAAAGGTAGAATCAGTTTTTGCGGTATATAATATTATTTCATCATCAATTTTTATCAACCCATAAGAATCTGGAAATCTATCGGTTCCAAAAGGTGAATTTCTAAGGTCAATAGTTATTACATCATCAAATTCATCAATATCCAATCTCAAAAATACTTCATGATTTAAAGTTGTCTGTTCATCAACTTTGATATACTGATCAATATTTTGAATTATATCTAAAGGACCACTCTTATATTCTTGTGAGTTATAATATTCCTTTAGAAACTCCCCGATCAAAGGAAACTCATTCTCAACATATGTTGGAAGTTGATTCTTAACAATACTG
>CEVS01053595.1_pt1 | contig 41876 bp, 38 predicted proteins | sample 361571 | NCBI WGS metagenome assembly CEVS01 (sample SAMEA2623850, study PRJEB7988) | marine metagenome | isolation source: saline water (ENVO:00002010), including | reverse complement strand
CTGATTTTTTTTATAATCACAAATATTGTTTACATAACCAATGATTTTTCTGATAAAAAAATTGATAAGAAAAATAAAACAAAAATTAATATTCAAAATATTCACGAAATAAAGGCATCAAGTATCATAGCAATCAATCTTAGTTTATTAATTTTATTTTTATTAATTTATGAGACAGTTTTTTTTTCAATTCATTTATTAATTTATATTTTTTCATTTTATATTTATAATTTTTTTACAAAAAAAATTAAGTTTATAGATACAATTTTTTTAACCAATTTTTATCTACAGAGAATTTTTTATGGAGCAGACATTTATGATATTGAAATAAGTAATATTTTTATAATATTTTTTAGCACACTATTTTTTATTCTCTCTTTTTCTAAAAGATATACACAAATTTACTTAAATAAATTAACACTGAAAAATAAGATTATTTCATACGATATGAATGACTTAAAAAATTTAAAATATATTATTATAACTTTAATTTTTTTAAATTTTTTATCATTAAGTATTTATCTTTTACAAACAAATTCATTTATTAAACATTTTGATTTCTTGTTTTCTTATCATTCCACTCTTCAAATTAATTATAATCATTATATTTTATCAGGTTTATATGTTTACTGTTTGGTTGATTTAATTTTTAATTTATTTAAACAATACATTAATCGAGACTTTTATATTTATGCAATAAAAAGTATAAAATATACATCGATTGTTTTTTTATTTTTTATTTATACTTTATTAACTAAAATTATTTGATGAAAAAAGCAATTGTAACAGGTGGTAGTGGATATTTAGGAAACATTTTAATAAAAAAATTATTAAACTCACAATGGAAAGTAATTAATATCGATATAAACGAAAGTGATCTAAAAAATAATAATTTAAAATATTATGAATGTGATATTAGGGACTTTGAAAAATTAAATAAGTGTTCTGAGCCTGTAGATGCAATCTTTCATTGTGTAGCTCAAGTTCCTTTAGCAAAAGATAAAAAAAAATTCTGGTCTGTTAATAGCGAAGGGACAGAGAATGTATGTAAAGTTGCAAAAAACCTAAAAATAAAAAAAATAGTTTATATTTCTTCCAGTGCTATATTTGGTATACCAAATAACAATCCTGTTACTGAGGAGACTATTCCAAATCCTGCTGAGGATTATGGAAAAGCAAAATTAAATGGAGAAAAAATTTGTAGAAAATATGCATCATCTGAACTTAAAGTTATTATAATTAGGCCAAGAACCATACTTGGACACGATAGACTTGGGATAATGCAAATCCTTTTCGAATGGATAGAAAATAATAAAGTGCTACCGGTTCTAAATAAAGGAAAAAATATTTATCAATTTGTTCATGTAGATGATTTAGTGAATGCATGCCTTTTGGCTGAAAATAAAATAAATAACAATTTAGAAATATTTAATATAGGTACAGATAGATTTTCAACTATGTATGATCTTCTTGATAGTCTTGTTTTAAAATCAAATTCAAAAAGTAAAATCAAATCACTATCTTTAAATTTTTTTGAGATAGCTGGAAAAATTTTGTATTTTCTAAATCTAACTCCTCTTGGCCCATATCATCATATTATGTATGGCAGATCGTTGTGGTTTGATATTGCAAAGGCAAAAAATCAACTTGGTTTTATTCCAAAATATTCAAACAATGAAATGATTTTTGAAACATATAATCATTATATTCAAAGTAGAAAAATAATTAATAATAAAGTAGAAAATTTGTCTCTTCATCGATCTTCAATTAAAAAAAAACTATTAATTTTAGCACCAATATTCATTAATATTTTTGGAAGAAAAATTAAAAAGAGTAGTGCCGGATGAGTCAAAAAAATTTTTATTTAACAAATATAATACTTATATTTATTTTTCTTATTCCGACTATAATTTTTGGACATCAAGATGTTGAAGAATATTATCAAGGATATTTTAGCACTAAACTGATTTTTGAGGATTTTAGCTTTTTATTTAAAGATTATATTGATTTTTTCGGCTTGGGAACCAGTTTTCCAACTGGATTTATTTTTTTACATCCATCATTTTTTTTCCATGATCCATATTTATTTTATATTTCATTCAATATAATTAATTTATTTATTCAATGTATTTTTTTTAAGAAAATATTGGATTTTTATAAATTAGAATATTCTTTTTTTATCTTTTATTTGTTAATATTTTCATTACCTAATTTTAATTATTTACTATCAGACAATTGGCCGAGTGTGAGTTTAACCTACTCTCTCATATTTCCAATTATATATTTTTTACTTAAATTTTTAGATACACAAAAATATAATTATTTTTTTTTATTTATATTATTATTAATATATCAAAATTTAAATGGTCATTTCGGAAATCATTTAATTTACTTATTATTTTATCTAATAATTATTTTTATAAAAAATAATTTTTTTTTTCTTAAAAAAAAAATATTTTATTTAGGAGTATCAATTTATATAATATCATTATCTGAAAATTTGTTTTGGACGCTAAAGCATTTCCAAGATATTAATTATATTTTTTTGATTATATTAGGAGGCTTACTACTTATTTTGATGATGTTTAGTAAGTTAATTTTTGAAAATTTTTACATACTTTGTAAAAAACTTTTTTATTTTCTCCCTTATATAGTAATATTAAACTCCTTATTAGTAGTAGGTTTTTTGTATTTTTATTTTAAGGATGATTTTTTATCTCGTCTTGATTACTATTCTTACTCAATACCAATTATTAGTTTTTTAAGTCCAATATTTTATTTTTTTTCAGATAACAACTTAATATTTAATTATAAAATTACTTACTACTATTTTTTAGGTATTGATCTTATTTTACTCACATATATTTATTTAACTTTCATAAAAAAAAATAATACAGATCAAAAGCTAAATTTTAATAACGATGCATATTTAAAAATGTTCATTATTATTGTAGTTATTTTATTAATACCTCAGTATATTTTGGTTAAGTTTCAACCAGGAATTTACAAATTAAGAGATCTGCTTATATTTGTATCAATAATTTTATTTTTAAAAAACTTTTCGAAAATAAATTCAAATAAATATATTTTCTTTTTAATTATTATTGTCCCATTTATAGTATATTTAAAAAACTTTGAGTTTATTTACAAAAATTATAATGGAAATCATGTTAAGGAAAATATAAGTAAAAATTCGACACTACATAATGAATTAAAAATTTTAAATTCTAATAGTGATTTTAAAAGAATCGTTCTATCACCTGTATTACTTGAAAATAATCTCTTATCAAAAGAGGGTATTTATTCATTTGTAGATTATTTTAATTATAATCTTTATCCAATAAATACATTCTGTAAAAAATGTAAGTTACAAGAAATTTATAATAAAGATAAATTCCTTGGAAATATGTATGGTAGAACTAAATTTAATTATAACGACATTAATTTAGAATTTTTTAGCAACTTTTTTAATATTACTTATCTTTTCTTTTTGGAGGAGGAAATAAGTAAATTAAATCAAAGTTCATTTAAAATAATAAAAAAAATTCCTATTACCATTATAAAAGACGGCAATCTTGAAAAATCTTTTTTTTATATAGCTGAAAATATAAATAAATCTCTTTTAACAATAAAGAATAATTATAAAGAAAGCTTAAAAAATTGTGAAGATATTAAATGCTTACTAAATAAAGATAATTTTGAATTAAATGAAAAATTATTTTTAGAAAGGATTAACTTAAATCAATTTAAACTTACAAATATTAGTGAAAAAGAGGTAAATTATATATTTCCATTTAATAATGATTTAAACAATTGGAAAGTTGATATGGCAAATTCTAAAAATGTTTTTTCGGAGGAGGTTAATGATTTTTTGATTGTAACTTTAAGTCCAAACAATTCTGCTCTAATTAAAACTAAAGAATTTTCAATAGTGTTTATATCTAGGGTCCTAGGACTTTTCTGCTTTATAATTATTTTTGTTATTATACTGGTGAGAAAAAATAAAAATCAATCTATTTAGGAACAATTAAATAATTACTATTAATCTCTTTAATTATTTTATAATTAATTTCATAAATAAAATTTTCAAAATCTTTAAATTTATAATTAAAATCATTTTCAAATAATTTTTCATATTCAAAAATTATAGGCATTTTGTGAAAACCTATTGTTTTCTTTGATCCTTTTAGCACTTCCAAATCAAATCCTTGTACATCAATTTTAAAAAAAGAAATATTTTTATTAAATTTTAGTTCATCAATTTTTAGTGTCTTAACTTTTTCAACATTACTTTCAATATTTTTATCATTTACAAAATGAACTTTGTTACTACCGTAAGTACTAAAATCTTTTAAATTAATTTCTTTGATATTGTAAATTTTTTTTTCCTCATTTCCCAAAATACAATTGATAGGCTTACAATTTGCTTTGTTAATCTCAATATTTTTTTTCAATATTTCAAAGATGAATTTTGAACTTTCAAAGCTATAAACATCTATATTTTTCTGTATTTTTGAAAATAGTATACTAAGTTGACCATAATTTGCACCTGCATCTAGGACAATAGAGTTTTCCTTAATATATTTTTGTGATAACTCAAAAATTTCATAATCAAATATTTTATTATTGATAATTTGATTTCTAATTATATCTTTATATGCATATTTTGGTAAATAAAATTTTCCTGTTTTTGTGTTATAAACTTTTAACCTTTTACTACTTGTAATTTTTTTATAAATTTTTTTTAATAAACCAAAGAATATGTATTGATCAAATATTTTGATTAATGAAAATAACATTTTTATTAATCTAAGTATATTTTTTTATTTTTGTATATTACTCGTTTTTTATTTTTTTTTAGATAAAATTTTTTAATTAAATTAAATAAACCAATTTTTTTTAAAAGAAACTTTATTAAACCAATTAATAAATTTTCAAAATTTTTCTTTATTGTTATGTAATTGATTCTTAAAAAATTATCATTTTTTTTGATTTGCTTTAAAATATTAGTAAAGTCATTTTTAATAAAAAAAACATTTTTATCTTTTTTTAATTTCCAAATTGATCGAATGATCTCGTCTCCATGCACAAGTTCAAAATCATTTTTCATCATCATATTTTTTAAGGTAGTTAAAGTTAAAAAATGTGTATGGTCCATTTCAAGAGAATGAAAAAAGTTACCATCGTACCATTTATCTGTATGATAGATTCCTGGAACTTCGATATATAAATATCCATCATATTTAATAATTTTTTTTAACCTTTCAAGATCCTTCATAGGATCATTTATATGTTCAAAGACATGACAATAATTTATAAAACCAAATTTTTTATCATCAAAAAATTTATCATGTATAGTGGTATGTAAAATTTTTAAATTATCTAATTCTTCAACATTTTTGGTATATTCTTTTGCTAAGTCTATTCCAATTGTAGATTTAAAAACATTTGCAAATACAAATGAAGTTGCTCCACTTCCACATCCAACATCTAAACACGAACTATTTTTATCTAAACTTCCATTTAAATATAAATAATTTAAAATATCAGCACCTCTATGCTTTTCTAACTCATAAAATTCTTTACTAGGAACTTTAAAATCCCTGTCAATTTCTCTATAAAAGTTTTCATAATAATTTTTATGGGTTTCATCTGTAAATTGTGGATTATTAAAACAATAACCACATTCTTTACACAAAGTAGTTGGACGTTTAATGCCTTGTCTATCAATATCTGAAACTAATAAAAAATTTTTTTTATTGCAAATGATACAATTGCTAATTTTTTTGTACGATTTGTCATTTAAAGTATCTGAAAATTTATCAATTGCTTGCTGTTGATACCGATTTACTTTAAATAATTTTTTATTTTTAATAGTATATCTTTCCATTATTTTATATTGTAAATAAGATAATCTTTTAAATATTTTTTAATTACAAAAATACTAATATGTGTGGCATATTTATAGCATTTTCAAAAAAAAAACCATTAAATAAAAAAATATGCGATAGTTCTGTAAATGAACTTTTCAATAGAGGACCTGACAGTTTAAAAGTAAATTATTTTTTTGATAATTCTTTATTTTTTTCAAATACGGTTTTATCAATTACAGGAAATCTGAATAATGATAAAAAAACTGTTTCTTCAAAAAATAAAAAATTTTATATAAGTTTCAACGGTGAAATTTATAATTATAAAGATTTAAACACAAAATATTTAAATCATATTTATGATACTGATACTGAGGTTTTGGTAAACCTTCATGAAAAAATAAATTTTAATAAAATACCAAATCTTTTAAATGGAATGTTTGCTTATAGTATATTGGATATTAATAAAAAAGAAATTAAATTAGTTACAGATCCTCAAGGAGAAAAAAGCATTTACTATTATAATGATAATAATTATTTTTTAGTATCTTCAACAATTAAAAGTATAATTAGTTTTTTAAAAAAATCAAAAATCAAAGTTGATATAGATAAAAAGGTATTAAAAGATTATTTTTCTACTCGGCATTATATGCCAATAAAAAAAACCTGTTTTAAGAATATAAATATTTTAGAAAATTCTAGTATACTAAAATTTAACTTAAATAATTTAAGTTTAAAATATTTAAAATATGATGATCCATTAGATTGGATAAGTGAAAAAGATTATACAATTTATTCAAAAATTAAAGAAGAAGAATTGCTTGAATTATTAGATTATGAATTAAATTCGCAAGCCAAAATAATGTTACCAAAAAAGAAATTTGGATCAATATTTTCAGGTGGTATCGACTCATCGTTGCAGTCAGCTATTTTGGCCAATCAAGGTAACCCATCTTTATATTTAAATATAAATCATAAGAATAAAGATAATATAAATAAAAAATTTCATTTTTTTGAAAAGTACATCGGAAAAAAAATAAAAATAAAAAATATAGATCATTTGAAATATAAGCAATTTGCTATTAAATGTTCGAAAGTTCTTTCAAGCCCGTTTTTTACTCATGACTTACCTTCGAGAATGTTTCTTTCCCAAGAATTTAAAAATAATCACTGTAAAGTTTTTTTTTCAGCAGATGGGTGTGATGAGTTATTAGGTGGTCAACAAGTTTATATGCAATCTTTTAAAAAAATTAAAAATAAAAAAAATTACTCACCATATACATCTGTTGCTACTAAAAGTAATTTTTTAAAAAATTATAATACTTCAAAAAATTATGTTAGAAAATTAGATAGATTTTGGAATGATTCTTACAAAAAATACAGTTTTGTCCAAAATACTAAAGAAAGAAATATCCTTTCATCTTTATTTAGTGATTATTTCATACAATCAATTTATGTTGCAAATAAATCAACTGATCTAATTTGTTGTGACAATTCAGTTGAGCCTAGAAATATTTTTATCCAGAAAAATATTTTAAAAATATTTATTAATTTACCACTTAAATACAAGTTTAATATGTCGGCAAAAGGGGAGTTGAAGCAAAAATATATTTTAAAAAAACTTTTTATAAAATATTTTGATAAGAAATTATTACTTAAAAAGGAAGGTTTTTCTGGTTTTCCTGAGGTTTTTTATAATAGAGATATTAATTTAAATAATTTTGTGCCAAATAGACAGATAAAATTAGAAAACAATAATTATTATGATAAAACAAACTACAAAAGAGACTTATCATGGAAAATATCTAATCTAGAATTATTCCTAAAAAATAATTATATTTAAAAAGTTATGGACAAATCAAAGATATATGTAATTGCAGAAATTGGCAATAATCATCAAGGGGACGTAAAGCATGCTTTAAAATTAATGAAAGAAGCAAAAAATGCCGGTGCAGATGCGGTTAAGACACAAAAAAGAGATAACAAAACTTTGTATACAAAAACCTTCTTCAATCAAGTTTATGATAATCCTAACAGTTTTGGTTTGTCATATGGAGAACATAGAGAAAAACTAGAATTAAAAAAAAGCGATTATCAAGAATTAATAGATTATTCAAAAGAAATTGATATAGACTTTTTTGCTACACCCTTTGATTTGAGCTCATTAGACTTTTTAGAACAATTTGATTTAAAATCCTATAAAATTGCATCTGCAGATATAACAAATACAATATTACAAACTGAAATATCTAAAACGGGAAAAGAAATTTTCTTAAGTACTGGTGGTGGTAGTTTAGAAGATGTCAAAAGGGCAAAAGAAAATATATTTCAACATAATAAGAATTTAAGTATACTTCAGTGCACCGCATCATATCCTGCAAGATTAGAAGATATGAATCTTAGAGTAATCACAACTTATGCAAAAACTTTTCCTGGTTTAAGATTAGGTTTGTCTGATCACGAGAATGGTATAGATGCTGGCCCAGTAGCTTACATGTTAGGTGCCAGAGTTTTTGAAAAACATTTTACTTTGAATAGAGCAAATAAAGGCACAGATAATGCTTTTTCATTAGAACCAGCAGGATTATCAAAATTTGTAAGAAATTTAAAAAGGATTGAATTAATGTTAGGATCAGATGAAAAAAAACAGCTTAATACAGAGACTAAACCATTAATAAAAATGAGAAAATCCCCAGTATTGCTTAAAAATAAAAAAAAGGGAGATGTTATAAGCTCTAATGATATAACATTAAAATCACCAGGGCTAGGTATCCATCCTTATGAAATAGAGAAAATAATTGGAAGAAAAATTAAAAGAGATTTAAACATTGACGATTATATAAAAATTGAGGATTTAGTTTGATTAAAAAAACAGCGATATTTCCAAAAAAAAAGAAAGTTGGAAAAAGAAAGTGGGGTGAAGAAATACTTGCTGCATTAATCCCAAAAAAAATATCATTAAAAATTCTTAAAATTAAGAAAGGTAATAAAGGTGGATTGCAATATCATAGAAAAAAAGATGAGTGCGGAATACTTATATCCGGTAAACTTTTGGTTAGGTATCAAAATAAAAAAGGTAAATTAATTAATAAGATTCTTAAAAAAGGGGATACTTTCCATTTTCCTCCAGGATCTATACATCAAGAAGAGGCAATAACAAATTGTCAAATAATTGAGGCCTCAACACCTCATTTTAATGACAGAGTAAGAGTAGAGAAAAAATTCGGAATAATAAATAAGAGTGGTCTTCAATCAACAAGTTTAAAGCAAATCATATTTAAGTAAAATTTATGAAATATAGGCTTATCGCACTTATACCTTCAAGAAGCGGTTCTGAAAGAATAAAAGATAAGAATGTCATAAAACTAGGAAAAAAACATCTTATAGGTCACACTATAACAGAGGCAATCAAATCAAAATTATTTAACTATATATTGGTTTCAACAGACTCAAAAAAATATGCAGATATTGCGAAAAAATATGGTGCGTCAGTTCCTTTTTTAAGACCAAAAAAATTTGCAACCTCTAAGTCACCAGATTTTGACTGGGTAAATCATAGCATTAAGTTTCTTGAAAAAAAAAATAAATATTTTGATTTTTTCTTTATATTGAGACCAACAAACCCCTTCAGAAAATCCAAAACTATTCATAGAGCATGGACACATTTTAAAAAAAATAAATTTCCAGACTCACTCAGAGCGATTGAACTTTGTAAGCAACATCCAGAAAAGATGTGGATTTTAAAATCAAAAAGTAAAATTATTCCATTAATAAAAAAAAGATATGGTAAACAACCTAGCTATAATATGCAATTTAAATCTCTTAAAAAAATATATGTCCAGAATGCTAGTTTAGAGATATCTAAAGTCTCTAATTTAACAAAATACAAGACAATAACTGGAAAAAAAATTATTGGTTTCAAAACAATATACCCTGAAGGTTTTGATATTAATTATAACGAAGATTTATCTAAAGCAAAAAACATTTTTAAAAATTAATCTAAATTTTTCTCTAAAAAATTATTTATGTAATTTTTAAGCAAATTAATATTTTTTTTTGGCTGTTTAGTGTAGTAATCTAAACAATCATCATAGTCCGAATGAGAGCTCCAAATTTTCATTTTGTCTAATTTAAACTCATTATATTGATTTCTTGAATAAAAATAATCCATATAGGTAAATTCATAAATATTTTTTTTATCAAAATTTATTTTTTTTTTAAATTTTTCAAAGTGAATAATAATTTTTTCCAAATTTTTTTTATTTTTGGCATGTAAACAAAAATTATAATTTATATGCAAATTATCGCCTGTATTTATAACTGGAATTTTATGGTAAGCAAATTCATGCGCAACTGTGCCATGGTTTGTGATAACAAACTTAGGTTTTTTATTTATTATTTCAAAATTGTTTAAATCTTTATCAACAAGTTTTATATATTTGAAATTTGCAAAAATTTTATAAAATATTTCATAATTTTTATCTATTGCGTTTGGATGTGGCTTCAAAAACCAATTTAAATTTGGAGTTTTAGCTGCTATTTTTTCCAAAAATTTAATTTGCTCTAAAAAATCCTCAAATATCATCCACCTAAATCTATGTGGATTATCAAAAAAATCATGAGCAAAAATATATACATCTTTTGATTTTTTTTGATTTATCTTAAATTTTTTTCTATTTATGTAAATATTTTTTTTCATATAAGGTAATTGATCTAAAAATTTTTTTGAAAATCTATCCTCAATTAATCTTTTTCCAATGTTAAGCCTATTTTTTTTTGATTTGAGAGATAAAAATTTTTTTTTATAATTATAATATTTAAAGTCTTCGACTGGATGTTTTCTATCAATTAATTTAAGTCTAAATACATCATGTCCACGACTTTTTGAGTAAATCATTAAGACTGGTATTTTATTTTTACAAGCTATTCTCGTAATTATTCCATATTGAATATAATAAGGGTGACTAATTATAATTAATTTTACATTATTTTTTTTCAAATAATTAGATATATGATCAAATATATTTATTGCACGAATAGTTAAATTTTTTAGATGAATATCGTTAATATCAACAGTTGGTTCAAGCTTAGTTCTTAAATAAGTGTCATATAAAAGATCACCAATTTTAATATCCTTATACGTAAAATTTAATAATTTTTTTTTTGAACTTAAAGATTGGAATATTTTTTCGATTCTTTTATTTGATATATTAAAATTATTATTACGTTCATCTATTCCTTCCTTAACATTGAACGATTCATAAATTTTTTTTAGTTTAAAAGAATAAAATTTACTTTGATTTAGTAGCCCCAAATAAAAATAAAAATAAAAATATCTTACTTTTAATTTTTTTTTATCTTTAATTATATTTACAATGTACGACCAGATATTTACAAAAGGATAATGGTGAAATAAATCTAAGAGTATTTCTCCCTTATTGTAATAATTATCATTTTTTTTAATCCAAATTTTTTTGTTAAATTCAATGAATTTTTTCGAACTTTTTGTTGGATAAAAAACTTTGATTAATTCATAAAGCTTGTTTATAAAATAACTCATAATTGTTTTTTAAATTAAATAAATTGGTAAATCAATTTAATATAGGTAAATATTTAAAAATCATTTTTATTGTCTATGATCTTAATTAAACATTTTAAAAATAGTGTACATACAAGTATAGTTTTATCAAAGTTAAATAATAACAAATTTAATTTATTTGATTTCATACGAATTTTCTTTGTAAGATTTTTTTTTGCATTTTCATTTATTAGAAATTTAAAAAAAGTAAAAATTACTAAAGAAAATAGATTTGAGGAAATTTATTTCAAAGATAGTGTAAAATTAAGGGATATACTATTAAGTTTAGAAAATTATGGCTATAATGATCAATTAAAACTTAAACATGAAATCTTAAATAAAATTAAAGAAGATATTACTGATGAAAATTTTTTTGTTGACTACAAAGGTCTTTATAAGAAAGAAAATTCAGAAAAAAAAAATTTAAAATTTAATTCTTTAGACGATATTGTTTCAACTACAATAGGCTATAAAATTAAACATTGTATTTTGAAATTAAAAAATGATAATAATTTTTTAAGTAAAGTTGCTCTTTCAAAAAATTTGTTGGATATTGTAGGCAATTATTTAAATTCAAAAGAAATTGTTTGTAAGATAGAGTGCTTTATAACAAATCCATTTGAATCTACTGAATACGAAAAAAAAAAAAATGCTCAATATTTCCATTATGATTGTGACTATAAAAAATTTATTAAAATTTTTATTTATCTAAATGATGTAGATGAAAATTCAGGACCACATGTTTTTGTGATGAATACTCATAAAAAAAAATTTTTAAAACATATACTGGCTGAAAGAATAAACGATGAGGAAATAGTGAAAATTTATGGTAAAAAAAATCAGATAAAATTTGTAAAAGAAGCTGGTTCCTTAATAATAGAAGATACATTTGGATTACATAAAGGTGAGGTGCCGAAGTCGAAGAGTAGATCAATGATTGTATTTGAGTATGGGATTGGAAATAGTATTGTTAAAAAAGATCATTATATTAAAATTAAATGATTTTATATTTTTATACATCAAAAATATTAAGAATTTTTTTCCAATCGATATTAAATTTTTTTTTCTTTATAATTTTTTTGTTTAACCCAAGGGCAAAAAAAATATTAGAAATCAAAAAAAATTTTAAAAACTTAGAAATTGAAAATAGAATAAAATACAAAAAACAATCACAAGTTATATTCGAAATGTTTAATATAAATGAAAATATTATTACTTTTTTTGTGTGGAGTATTTACTTCAAAAATAAAAATAAAAAAATTTTATGTTATCCAGTAAGAATTGACTCTTATTATAATCCTATAACTTATTATATTTATAAATATCTTGGCTTTGAATTGTTAGATTATAACCTTAACAAAGAGCAAAATATAAAGTTAGAGGTACAATTAAATAAAATTAATTTTAAAACTTTAAATAAAAAAAAATTATTAAACCTAAAAATAAATAATATACCTATTGGAGATCTGATATATGATCATTATTTAAGATATTTTCAGAAGCCAACAGTTGATTTACATTCAAAAGAGCTTTTTTTATTAATTAAAAATTCAATTAAAATCTTAATATATTGGGATGATTACTTTAAAAAAAATGATGTTTCTGACTTTTGTTTTAGTCATTCTGCCTATCTACTTGGTTTACCAGGAAGAGTTGCTATATTTAATGGAATAAATTCAATGTGTATATCTGGCAACAGTGTTTTTAAATTTAACAAAAAAAATTTATTTTTAGGAGACCAATTTAAAAATTCAAACAAAATTTTAAGTAAATTTTATAAAAGAGTTGGTTTAAAAAATAAAAATAAAATCATTTCTGATAATAAAAAAGATTTAAAGAATATTTTTTCTGGAAAAAAAAGTAACTATTTTGGTATTCTTCCAAGTTCACAAAAAAATACCTTTAGAAAATTAAAAAATTCGAATTACCAAAAAAAATCTAACAAATTTAAAATTTTAATTGCTGCACATGATTTCTTTGAAGGACCAAATTTGTGGGGAAAATTTGTTTTCCCAGACTTTTATGAATGGATAAAATATTTAATTTATTATGTAGGTATAGATAAAAAAAAGAATAGAGAATGGTTTTTAAAATTACATCCCGATGCTTCAAAAGACCAAATTGATATCTTCAAAGAATTATTACGAGATAATAACAATATCAAAATTCTTCCATCTAAAACTACACACAGAGAGTTGATAAATAAGAAAATAAATTACGTGTTGTCAGCACGTGGATCTATTGGTTATCAATATGCTTATTTTGGAATAAATACTCTTTATTGTTCTAAAATTGGTTTATACAAAAATTTTAATTTTATTTCTAAAAGTAATACTCTTCCTGAATATAAAAAAAAGCTAGATAATATGGAAAATATTTCTAAAAAAAAAATTAACTTTAATGGTATTTTAAAGTTTATAATTTTATTGAATATATTTGTATATAAAAATAAAAGTGAATTTATTCTACCAAATATTGACCACTTAACTAAAAATAAAAAATTATTTTTATTCCAAGCAAAGTCAGAGAAATATAATATAGAAACACTAGACTATGTTCAAAAACATCTATCAAATAAACAGATAAAAAATATTTTCTATTTAATTGATAATTTTTTAAATAATAAAAATAATTTAGTTATAGATACTTTCCAAGTTTAATTTTTTAAATTATTGATGCCCCGCCATCGAGTACTATGTTTTGCCCAGTGATTATTTTTGGGGCTTCAATTGATAGAAAAGATATTACTTTTAATATATCTTCCTCTTTACACATTTGTTTCATTGGAATATTTTTTAAATATCTTTTAAAAAATTTTTTAGGTTGATTTCTTTTTATACCTATAGGTGATATCATATTAACACTTATTTTTGGAGCAAGTTGAATAGCTAGCCATCTTGTTAATTGCAGTAAGCCGCCTTTAGATGCAGAATAAGCTGCTGGGCTGTTCATATTCAAACCTTCATAAAGTTTTGGGTTTGGAGATCTTATTGAATAAATAGAACCAACGTTTATTACCCTCCCTTTTGAACTTTCTAAATTCTTTTTTAAAATCTTTATAAGATGAAAAATAGAATTTAAATTTACTTCAAAAGCCTTATTCCAATTGTTCAAGTCTTGATTTTCAAAATTTGTTATCCAGCCTTTGTCTTTTATTGAACCGGTATAACCAGCATTATTAATAATTAAATCAATTGATTTATACCTTTTTTTGATAATTTGGAATATAATTTCTCTCTCTTGTTCATCTGTAAAATCGCAAATATAAGTATCAATATTTTTTCTTTTTTTAATTTTTTCTTTATCAATTAGTATTAATTTAAATCTTTTTTTTTTAAAAAAATTGGTAATTTTTTTTCCTAAAAAACCATTTGCACCTGTAATAATTATTTTTTTCATTTAATTTACTCTTTTATATATATACTTTACCAAATTAAAATCTGTAATATCATCAATATCTAAGCCCCTAAATTTTTCAATTAATATAAATGAGCTATTATTATTAATTATTTTTTTTAAATTTTTTTTATATTTAAACGCTATTACATGACCAGTTGCAGAGTAAACTTTATCATGTTTTTGTCTTGGTAAAAGTGTTGTTTTATTATTTAAATAAAATTTCATTTTAGAATTTGATAATTTCCAAGTTTTATAAGGATGCGTCCAACTTTCTGTAAAACTACATACACTTCTCTCTTTTTTTTTATCTAATATTTTTTTTGCTTTAAATATATCATTCTTATTCCTTAAAGGACTAGTTGGTTCAAAAATAAATATTATATCATTGTCTCTAAAATTATATTTTTTTGATAAATAATTAATAGTGTCGACTGTTTTAGCAAATTTTGTACTTAATTTTTTTGGTCTTTTATCTTTAATTATTTTTTTATTATTTATGTTATTGAGAATTTTAGTAGAATCAGATGACAGAATAATTTTATTAAAAATCTTAAATTTTGAAACAAAATTAACTGTTATTTTTACTAAAGTTTTGCCACCTATTTTTTTTAAATTTTTATTTTTTAAACCTACACTTCCACCTCTAGCAGGGATAATTGCAAAATATTTTTTTTTTTTAATTATCATAAAATTCCTTTTTCAAAAGGATATTTTTAAAATTTATTTTTCTCAAAATATTGTAAATTTTATTCGAAGCTCCAGGTTTGCCATATTTGTTATCATTTTTTAACTTTTTATTAATTTTAAGAGAAATCATAAACTTATTCAAAATAGAGTTGTAGTTAATTTTACTATTTTTTATATTTTTAGACATTGGTCTACCATTTTGTCGATCACCTATATTTACTACAGGTGTTTTAAAATATGGAGCTTCAGTAAAACCAGAAGATGAATTTCCAATCATGACGTCACAATGCTTTAAAACTGATAAATACATTTTATCACCTAAGGATTTATGAAAATTTACGTTATAGTTTGTTGTAGAAATATCTTTAAATTTCTTAATAATATAATCGTGACCTATATCGAAATTTGGATATGTAATTATAAAATTAAAATGTTTAAACCTATTAATTAACTTACATATTAAATTTGTAGTTTTAATTGTATTGTTTTTTTTCAAACTATCTGGATGCAAAGTGATCAATATATTTTTTTTATTTAAATTAAATTTAATTATTTTGCTGATTTCTTGTTTTGTATAAAGCTGAGTTCTGTAAATTTTGTCAATACCTAATCCGCCAACAATATTTACAGATTTTTTTTCTTCACCAAGTTGAATCAGTCTACTTTGGAATTCTTTATTAGCAACAAAATGGATATGGCTCATTTTGGTAATACAATGTCTTAATTGATCATCTATACTGCCACTTGTTTTTTCTCCGCCATGAATATGTACTATTGGAATATTTAAGAATTGAATGAAACTACATAATGAAAAAATTTCAAACCTGTCTCCCAAAACTACAAAACAGTCTGGTTTGGTGCTTTTAGAAAATTTATAAATTCCTTGAGATAATTTAAGTTGATTACCATATATACTTTCTTTTGAATCTAAATTTAAATTTAATTTAATTTTTTTAATAATTATATTCTTTTTGGCAATATATTTAATTGTGTTTCCAAATTTATTATTTAAATGAGATCCAGTAACAAGTAAATATGTTTTAAAAGATTTGTTTCTGCTAAATAATTTAACTATTTTTTCAATTAAACCATACTCAGCTCTTGAACCAGTTATAAAGCAAATTTTTTTTTTATTTGATGAATTCATCTATTTTATAATTTTTTTTTGAAATTTTGCCCAAAAGATTAAATATTTTATTAGGTTCTAATCCTTTCCCTGGTCTTTTAATTGAAAGGTTTTTAAGAGTAAATTTATCACCCTTTTTAATATTTTGGTTAGCTACTATAGAGCGTCTTGCAATCTTTATATTTTTTTTTTCACTTTTTGTTACACTTTTATGTTTAGTTCCTAAAATTTTTTCTACTATTCTTACTTTATTTACCATGGCTTTAAATTCATAAGGCTCTAGGCTAGCAATATGATCAGGTCCACTCATTTTACGACTTAAAGTAAAATGTTTTTCAATAAATTTTGCACCCAAACTTGTAGCCGATAATGCAACAATATCCTCCAAAGTATGATCTGAGTAACCATAATTTTTAATTTTTAGTTTTTTACTTATCTCTAGCATTGCATTTAGGTTAACATCTTTAAAAGGTGTGGGATACTCAGTATTACAGTGTAAAATAACTAAATTTTTTTTTTTAATTTTATTATTCAAAATAAAATTGACTGTTCTTTTTACTTCGTTAAAATTAGACATACCTGTTGATAATATTATCTTTTTTGCATATTTGCATATTTCTTTTATCAAAGGAAAATTATTTAATTCCCCAGATGCAATTTTGTGATAATCCATATTTAATTTTTTTGAAAATTTAACACTTTCAAAATCAAAACAAGTTGTAAGAAATTTTATACCAACTTTATTTGAAAATTTTTTTAATTCTAAAAAATTATCTTGAGTTAACTCAAGTTTTTTTAACATATCAAATTGACTATCATTATTATTTGTATTTTTTATTTGGTAATTAGCTTTTTTAGCATTTTTAACTATAATACTTTCAGTTTTATATGTTTGAAATTTTACATAATCAGCACCACATAGTTTTGCTGATTTAATCAATTTTTTTGCTAAATTTAAAGATCCGTTATGATTAGGTCCAATTTCAGCTATAATAATAGTTTTCATATTCATAATATTTTTTCCGCAATATATCTAAAAGCTGATCCTTTTTTTATTCTGATATTTTTTTGTGAAATATTTTTTTTTAAAAAATAATTTTTTATAAAAAATTCAGGTTCATTGAATCCAAAATACGATCTAATTGAGGTTGTTCCAGAAAATCTAGAATTAAATTCAAAAGGTATAGGACCTTTAATAGTGTTGATTAATTGAACATTAAATGAGCCAACATTATCAATCTTTGATGATATTAATTTTATTAATTCTTTTACGTCAATATCTGTTTTTTTATTATCTATAGCCCATGAAGTACCAAATTTTATAATTCTCCTTGCTATAAAAGGTCCCAAAATTTTTTTATTAAATAAAGTAAAAAAACTACATGTGAACTCCTCTTTATCTTTAAATTTATCTTTAGATTTAGATACTAATTTTTCTTGCGCAATAGGATATTTAACTGATTTTATATGAACTTTAAAATCATTATTGTTTTTAATAACATAAACACTTCTCGAGGATGTTTCAAATCTATCTTTTAAAATAAATGGTAACTTAATTTGTTTTTTTATTTTTTGGAATTTAGATTTTTTATTTACAATAACTGTCAATGGATGAGGAATTTTATTTTTTTTTAGAAACTCATAAGTTTTATATTTATCATTAGACATTTTAATAGTTTTAATATTTGAAACACATATTTTTAAGTTTTTATGTTTTTCAAAAAAATTTTTATTCAATGAAAAAAAATCTATCTCATATTCTGAACCAATAAAAACAATGTTTATTTTTTTTTTAAATAATATTTTCTTAATTGTATTTTTTGAATTTTTTTGTTCGACTTTTGGTATTTTAATATATTTAAAATTATATATTGGATAAGGGTTTAACTTTGAAATATCTGATATATAAATATTTAATCTTGATTTTAATTTAGACATTGTAAGAGATCTAATAATACTTTGACCAACCCCACTACCTGCGCCTGTAACCAATATATTTATTTTCTTCATTTTTAATAATTAATTTTATTAAAATTTATTATGTCTTTAGTATGATGTGCATTAGATCCAAATGACATAAAGCACTTATTTTTTAGGCAAAGCCCTATGAGTTTTTTATATATTTTTCTATGATAGTGAAGATTAATCTCAAAAACTTTGTTATTTTTTTTTGCACATTTAATTACTTTTTCAAAAAAAGATTTTTTTGGCATAATATTAAATCTTTTTATAGACATCCCAAATGGGTGACCCAAAATATCAGTCTTTTTATTTTTACATGCGGCGATTAATAATTTAAATTCTGTTTCAACTGCTTTTTTTTTATCTTTAACTAAAAACTTATTTTTTTTTTTTATTTCTTGTTCTCCTGGAAATCTATGTACGCTAGCCATAACTAAGTCACATAGTTTATAATTAGTATTTGAAATATCTAAATCACCTTGAAAATTTAAAACTTTTACCTCTGTGCCAATAAGAGGAATACATTTTTTAATTTTTAAAGATCTAATTTCTTTTGCAAAAGTTTTAAACCATCTTTTAGATGATTTTCTAGAATGCTCACTATAAAGTATATAATCTAGCCCAAGCTTATTCGATTTCTCATAAACTTGTCTAACAGAATTTTTACCATCAGTCCATTTAGTATGTAGATGAAAATCAATTTTAGGTAATTGCCCCTTTTCCACTTCCTTAAAAATTTTTTTAAAAAATATATTTCTATTTTTCATTTTTCTTAATTTCAATTAAATTATTAATTATTTTGATCGTTTCCTTATTTGAATATGCATTTTTATTTTTACAAAAATTTATAAAACTTGTAAGCAAATTTTTAAACATATAAAAATTGTCCTTAAATGCAATTTCTCTTATTTTTTTATCTTTATTATAAATAATTGCTTTATGGGATTTATTTTTATTATCTAAGTTTATATTTGCTTCTCCTTTGTCAAATTTTAAAAAATAGTTTTTTCCTTTTTTTTTAATATCTTTTATTTTAGTAAATCCCATTAAAAAAGAAAATTCTAACATATGAATAAAATATTTGTTAAAATCATTTATGGTAAATAATTTTATTTTATCAAATTGGTACTTTTTATATTTGTTTAAATTTTGACAAAATCTTAAGGAAGAACATGACATCAATAAATTTGATTTTAAATATTTAGAAAAAACTCCTAATTCTTTTTTTGATAAGGTTAATGGCTTGTCTATAAAAACATTTTTTTTATTTTTTAAAAAATATCTTGATATTTTTAGATGTGATTTCCAATCGTCTCTTGCTATTATTATACCATCGACTTCATCAAGCATTTCTTTATAATTTTTTACAGGATTTTGAATATAACAGGCATCACTTAATTTCTTTGATAATTTTAAATTTTGACACCAAACGTGAGTTATTTTTGCATTTTTAATATTAAATCTCTTTTTTGGTACTTTTTCTAAATACTGAAAAATATTTTTCCATCCTAAAGTTTTAAATTTTTTACTATCATAACCGTTGATAATCGCAGGATATGAAAAAAAGTGACCATTTGACTTGTTAAAACCTATCAAACCTAAATTAAGTATATTTCTACTCAACAAATTTTCTTTCTTGATTGTATTTATTCTGGTTTTTTTTAAACCATTTATAGGTACTTTCTAATGCTTTTGTGATTTTTTTGTAATTATCATATTTGGGCTTCCATCCGATAATTTTTTTTATTTTTTTATTATCAGCTAATAAGTAAGAAACTTCAGAATTTTTTGGTCTCAATCTTGCTTTTTCAACTTTAATTTTAACTTTTTTACCTGAAATTTTAATTAAAATTTCTACAATTTTTTTTATAGAGAAATTAAAACCGCTTCCAACATTAAAAATTTCACCATATATATTCTTGTTACTTTTTAAAATTTTAATATAAGCATTAGCTGTATCTTCAACATAATTTATATCTCTAAAAGTATTAATGTTACCAAGACTTAAATTTTTTCTTTTGATTAACTGGTTTATTACAGTAGGAATTATTGCTCTATCTGATTGCCTTGGACCAAAGGTATTAAAAGGTCTTAAAATTACAACTGGTGAATTATAACTGCAGAAAAAAGAAATACATAGCTGGTCAGCTGCAATTTTGCTAGCAGCATAAGGTGACTGAGCGTAATTAATAAATTTTTCATTTATTTTTTTTTTATTCATGCCACCATAAACTTCGCTTGTAGATGTATGAATGATTTTTTTAATTTTATTTTTTTGAGAAGCTTTTAAAATATTATAAGTTCCAATAACATTTGTATCTATATAACTTTTAACTGCTTTATAGGAATAAGGAATTCCAATCAAAGCAGCAAGATTCAAAATTGCATCTGCATTTTTTGTTGCATCCTCAATGAAAGCATAATCAGTTATATCTCCTTTAACAATTTTAACTTTTCTTAATGTTCTTTTGTCAAGATCATTTAACCAACCAATATTATTATTAAAATTATATCTCATCATAGCAGTTACTTTAAAATTTTCTTTAACTAGTTTTTCAACTAAATGTGATCCAATAAATCCTTCTGCACCTGTTATAAAAATTTTTTTCATTTAAATTTTTTTGTAATTTTTTGTTGCTTTTCCTTTCAACCAATTAATTCCTTTTAAGTTTGGAAATATTGGTATGATTTTTCCTCTCCATATAAATTTACCATTTATTTTGTTTTCTTTTGAAACTAATTTTGTTATATCCTTAATTGCTTGGTCCATCGAAAAAAATTTTACCTTCATTCCAGATGTCATGTTAGTTTTAATTGGTCCTGGGCTAACTAAATTAATAGTTATATTTTTATTATTTATCTCTTTAGAGGCAGTAATTGTAGCAGAGTTTAAAGATGCCTTGGTTGAACTGTAAATAGAGTATTCTTTAAAACAATTTAATGGTGCTCCTGAAGTAATATTGACAATTCTTCCATAATTATTTTTCATCATATGATTAATCATGTATTTCATTATAATAATAGGTGAGAAAACATTAACATTATAAACCTTAATCATCTTTCTAATTTCTATTTTACTTATATCATTAATATACATTTGGCCTGCATTATTAATAATTGCAGAAATATTCTTATGTTTTAAAATAATTTTTTTTAGAAATTTTTCTAAATTTATGAAATTATTTAAATCTACCTTATAAATTTCTACATTTTTGTTGTTAGAGAATTTTTTTTTAAGTTTGTTCAAATTTCTAGCAAAACATATAATATAATATTTTTTTGACAGTCTCTTAGCAAGTTCCAAGCCTAATCCACTGCTAGCTCCTGAAATGACTATTTTTTGCATATTTATTAAAAGTTAAATATATTGTTTATATAATAATTTCCATTAATAAAGATACTAAATGAAAAAAATTCCATTATTTGAGCCAAACATTTCAAATTTAGAGAAAAAGTATGTTTTAAAATCTTTGGAAAAAAATCAAATATCTACTTATGGATATTTTAAAAATTCTTTTGAAAAAGAAGCTAAAAAAGTTACTAGTTCAAAATTTAATCTTTCGATAAACTCAGGCAGCTCAGCACTTTTTTTAGCTTTGAAATCCTTGGATGTTGGCCAAAATGAAATTGTTTTAACCCAATCATATACTTTTGCTGCAACTACAAATGCAATATTATTAAATAATTCTATACCTTTACTATTTGATATTTGCTTAAATGACTTAAACATAGATACAAATCAACTAGAAAATTTTTTAAAAAAAAATACATTCCGTATTAAAAGAAATACTTTTCATAAAAAAACAAAAAAAAAAATTAGCTGTATCTGCTTAGTTTTTACATTAGGTATAATTCCAGATTTAAAAAAAATTAAAAATATTTCATCAAAATATAATCTTAAAATTATTTTTGATGCTGCTTGTTCATTTGGTCAAAAATATAATAATGAAAAACTAAGCAAATATTGCGATGTTTCAATATACTCCTTCAATGGAAATAAAAGTTTTACAACCGGTGGGGGAGGATTATTCTCCACAGATAAAAAAAAAATTTATTTCAAAGCTTTGAGTTTGGCAAACAATGGAAAGATAGGGACTTACCAATATAAAATAGTTGGATACAATTTAAGAATGCCAAGTCTTAATGCTGCTATAGGATTAGCACAAATGAAAAGATTTAAAGAAATCATGAATAAAAAAAAAATTATAAATCAGAATTACACAAAATATTTAAAAAAATATAAATTATTTGATTGTAACTTTCCATGGGGAAGTTATTTGCCATGGATGAATTTTTTTATAGTTAAGAATGAAGTTAAGTTGAGGCAATTAATAAAAACATTATCGAAAAAAAATATTCTAACAGACTATTTTTGGACACCCATGCATAAACAACCCATAAAAAAAAGTTTTTATTTAACTAAATTTCCTAATACTGACTATATATATAAAAAAATTTTACTTCTTCCATCATCTACAAATATAAACTTTAAAGATATAAAAAAAATCTCAGGAATAATAAACAACTTATAAAAATAAAAGTGGCTAAAAAAAATTATATTATAACTCTAAAAGATCAATTAACGTTAAAAGATGTGCTTTATATAATTCAGTCTAACGCAAAACAAATAGTTTATTTTGTCGATAAAAATAAAAAACTTTTAGGATCTATGAATGATGGAGATATAAGAAGATTGCTCTTAAAAGGTTTCAACTTAAGCTCAAAAGTTAAAAGTTTATACTATAAGAAAACTATTTTTTTGAAAAAAATAATTGATAAAAATGAATTAATTAAATTTTTGAAGAGAAAGAAAATCTCCTCTATTCCAATAGTTCAAAATAAAAAGATAAAGAAAATAATTTTTTTTGAAGATTTAATCAAAAGTAAATTGGATGATAAATCTTCAAATTTTGATATAGTAATAATGGCAGGTGGCTATGGAAAAAGGCTCATGCCGCTTACAAAAAGGACACCTAAGTGTCTAATTAATATAACAAAAAATAAAAAAATTATTGATTTTATTATTGATAGCCTTGAACCATATGGATTTAAAAAAATACATTTTATTAATTACTTCCAAAGTAATCAAATAGCTAAGTATGTTTCAAATAAATATAAAAATAAATATGAATTATTTTTTCATAAAGAAAAAAAACCAATGGGTACCGCAGGAGGTTTAAAAGAATTATATAAGAATAAAAATCTAAGTGAAAATTTTATAATTATTAATTCGGATGTAATAACAGAAATTGATTTTTCTAGTTTAACAAGGTTTCATGTTAGTAACAAAAGTTCATTTACAATTGTTTCTAAATTGTTAAGTCAAAAAATAGGTTTTGGATCCATAAATTATAAAAGTGATTTACTCCATAGTATTGAGGAAAAACCTACTGTAAGTTTTTTTATTAATGCGGGAATATACGTAACGTGTAAAAAAATTCTTAGATTAATCCCTTACCAAAAAGGTATATTTAATATGACAGACTTAGTTAAAAAGATTAAAAATAAAAAGATAAAAATAAAAATTTTTCATTCCTATGAAGAGTGGCATGACGTTGGTTCACACGAAAAACTTAATGAATTAAGAAAAAAATATAAATAAACTAGTGAAAAAAATTACATTCATAGTTCCTACAAAAAATAGGACAATTCAACTTGAAAAATTTATTAAATATCATAAAAAAATATTTAAAAATCTAAAGTATAAATTTTTAATAGTAGATGGAAGCAATACTATAAATCACATAAAAGTTAAAAAATTTTGTAAAAAAAATAAAATTAGTTTACTAAAACAAAAAAAAAGTGGATTTATGAATTCATGTTTTGAGTCGATAAACAAAGTGAAAACGGAGTATTGTACTTTTTTATATGATGACGACCAACTTAGTCCAGAAATCTATAAGGTATTTAAAAATACCTTAAATAAAAATTTTTCAATGGGATATGGAATTTTAGAAGATTTGAACCTTATTGGCAATTTTTCAGAAAAAAAGTTTAACAAAATAAAGTTTTTTAAATATAATAATTCTCAAATTTTGTTAGCGTATTTTGGATATAATAATTTAGAAATACCATTTATGCCAGTAAGTCCAATATGCTTTATCTTTAAAAGCAGTTTTCTTAATAATTGGAAAAAATATTTAATAGCTTTTTGTAAAAGTTCTGGATTTAGAAAAAATATTTTATTGAAGAAAAATATTGGTCCAGATTTAATAATTTATCTTTTACAGATATTGCAGAATAAAACTATATCGCTTTCTAAACCGCATATAGCAATATTTAATAGTCACCAAAACTCAATGAGCACATTATTAGGAGCAAATAAATTACAAATTGGTTATTGGCTAGCTAAAAAAAGTATTTTCGAAATGAACTTAATAAATAAAAAGATAATTTTTAAAACATACAATTTTCTTTATATTTCAGGGGTATATATATTATTAAAAAATTTACTTTTGAAAATTTTTGGAAAAGATAATTTTTATAATGAAATTTGCTATGAATTAAATGAATTAAAAAGTCATAAAAATGCCGAATTTAGCTTATTTGAATGTATCATAATCATTTTTAATAAAATAAAAGTTAGATTAAAGTATTATGGTTGATTTAATTAAAAAAATTTCTTTAATTTATTATTACCTTTTTCCGGATATATTTGGATTTGGTTATAATCAATACAAATATTATATTATTAAAAAAAAGATTAATTCTATTAAAAAAAATATTTTAATTCGTAATTATGTTGATGAGAGGATAGTAGAACTGCCCTGGGTAATTAAAAAATTAAATAAAGTAAATAAAAAAAAAATTTTAGATGTAGGTTGTACTCTAAACTTCAAATACCTAATAAATCTATTTTTAAAAAAAAATAAATTATATTTTATTAATATATATAAAGAGAAAAACAATTTTTTTTCAAATCAAATATCTTACATTTTAAATGATATTAGAAAACCAATATTTAAAGAAAATTACTTCGATTATATCACTGCTATTTCAGTTATAGAGCATATAGGCTTTGATAATAAAATTTATAATTATGGAAAAATAAAATCTAAAGAAAAAAATAAAAAAAATTATAAAGATGCAATCATAGAAATTAAAAAAATATTAAAAAAAGGAGGCAAATTTTATTTAAGTGTCCCCTTTGGAAAAAAACAAGTTTTTGAAAATTATATGCAATTTGATATAAAAGAAGTTCAAAAACTTATTAGAATTTTTAATCCATCTAAATATAAATTAGAATTTTACAAATTTGAAAATTCAAAAAATAATTGGTTAAAAACAAAAGAACATAATTGCAGAAATGTTCTTGCTTTATCAAAGGGTAGCACAGGTATTTGCTCAAATTCTGTTGCACTAATTGAGATTACGAAGTGATTGAAACTTTAAAAAATATAAATGAAGTAAATATTATTTGTCCAAAAAAAAGAATTTACCAATTTTATATTTATTCAAGATACTTAATGAATGTAAAAAAAATTAACTTTTCAAAAAAAAATATAAATTGTAATTTTTATCTAATTGACCAGGAGAATATAGATTTTGTAAAAAAAAATAAAAATAATAAAGCAAAATTTGTCATTTTTTTTTGGAATGGATACTTTGATTATATAAAATATTTAAATGATAAAGAAATTGAAAATGATAATAATATTTCTTTGATAGTTATAGGAAATATTGGACATATAAATAGCCCACAACTAAATTTAATAAATTTAAATAATAATTCCAAAATTAATGGTTTAAGTTTATTTAGATATCTTGATTTAAAATTTACTTTTTTAAGTACTGTAACGAAAGTATTAATTAATCCCTTATTTACAATAAAAAATGTTTGTTTTAACAAACTGATTTTCATTGGCACAGGATTAATTAAACCAACTTCAGATTTTTCTCATCTTTTAAAAAATCATTTTGCTTTATCAGAAATGTTAAAAGATTATAAATTATTAATAAATATGTCTGACAAAGAGCAATTTTTTGAAAAAATTTACATGAATTCCAAGTTTAAATTTCTTAAAAATTTTGAAAAATACTACTTTTTACAGTTAATATTTAGAGATATCATCCTATCAAAATTATCAAAATTTAAGAATTTTAAATTATTTGAAAATGATAAAAATCTTTCAATTCAGAGATCTTTTCTATTTAAAAAAAACTTTTTTTTAGATTTAGGTTCTAAGGTAGGTAGTGAAAAATATTATGAGCGAGCAATTACTTACGAGATTTACAAAAAAAAAAATTTAAGAATAAATTTTTTTAAAAACAACAACATTAATTCAAATACATTTGAAGAGAAAAATAAATTAATGATTAAGTTTATTAAAAACATTAATAATATAATTGATTTAGATATTTCTGGGAAAGATTTAGTGTATAATATCAATAATTTTTATTTAAAATTAGTTCAAAATGAAACTTTTTAAATTTATTACTTTTAGATTAATTAGATTTATTTATTTATTTCCAAGTATTATTTTTTATCAAATTAAAAAAAATAAAAATAAGTACTCATTTAATAGAAATCGAAAATATTTAATTGAAAAAAATTTATCATTAAACAATGTTTTTTCTGATATAGAAAATTTTTACTTAATTGAGAAAAAAAATCAGATAGAAAAAATTATAAATGACAACATAAATAAAAATAAATATTATACTGAGATAGATTATTTATTAGATGACAAACTCAAAAATAAACTTTTAGAATATTTAAATAACAAAGATTTTGTTAATTATTTAAGTAGTTTCTTTGGTCATCAACTTAAATTCAACTCCTTTTTAATAAGACTTAATTTTTTTAATTCTAATTTACCAGAAAATGAAGGACCTAAAATGTGGCATCGAGATAACGATTCATTTTTTGGACAAATTAAATTATTCTCCGTATTAAATGATTTAAATAGTAACACGGGTGGTTTATTTAGCTTTATTCCTCAAATCTACATTAAAGATTATGAATTTGTATCTAATTCATATGATGATACCAAACTATCAATACAAGATCGTAGATCGAGAATTTTAAACTCAGAAATGAACAAAGTTAAAGATGTAAGCCAAAACATTATTGAATTTGGTAAAAATAAAAATCAATTTTTAGCTATAGATACTAACGACACATATCACAAAGGAGGATTAATAAAACAAAAGAATTCATTTAGACTGTTAATTCAAGTAATATATGAACCATATTTTAATTTACTCTCTAATTACAATTCATTGTATAATAAAAATATACCAATAACTTATATAAAAAACATTTTTACAGGGTTAAAAAATAGATTAAGAACACAAATAAAAATCTAAAAAATTAATTATGAAAAAAATATTTTCTAGAATTTCAAAGTGTAGAATAAGCAATGATAAAAATTTAATTAAGGTTTGTAATTTCGGAAGTATTAAATTAACAGGTATTTTTCCAAAAAATAAAAACCAAAATATAGAAAATACACCATTAGAAGTTGTTTTTTCAAAAAAATCAAAATTGCTTCAATTAAATCATAATTATAATATACCCAAATTGTTTGGAAATAATTATGGATATAGATCAGGATTAAATAATTCAATGGTTAAACATCTAAAAAAAAAATATTTAAATCTAAATAATATTCTTAAGCTTAAACCCAAAGATAGAATACTTGATATTGGAAGTAATGATGGAACTTTCCTAAACTTTTTTTCAAAAAAGTTAACCAGAATTGGATGCGATCCAACATCAAAAAAATTTAAGAAATACTATGATAAATCGATTAAAGTAATCCCTAAAATATTTAATAAAAATTCTAGCAAAAATATAAAAGGTAAATATAAAATGGTTTCATCAATTGCGATGTTTTATGACTTGTCTAATCCTGTTGAATTTTGCAAAATAGTTGAAAAAAAAATGGAAAAAAATGGAATTTTTCATGTTGAAATTGCATATCTTCCATTTATTTTAAAGACTTATTCTTTTGACACATTTTGCCAAGAACACCTTACTTACTTTTCATTAAAATCATTTGAAAATATGATAAAGCAAACAAATTTTAAAATTTTAGATTATGATACAAATTCTATAAACGGTGGCAGTATTAGTTTCAATTTAGTTTTAAAAAGCTCATCTCATAAAGTAAACGAAAAAAAATTACAAAAATTAAGAAATTATGAAATTAAAAATAAGGTAAATAATTTGCCCAATTTAATTAAATTTTTCAAAAAGGTAAAAAAAAATATAAAAGATATAGAGCAAAAAATAAAATCAATAAATGGAAATGTTTATGGTTTTGGGGCTTCTACAAAAGGTAATGTGACGTTGCAGCTTTGTAAGTTAACTAACAAAGAAATAGTAAGCATATATGATATTAACAAAGATAAATTTGGCTCTTTTACCCCAGGTAGTAATATTAAAATTATTAGTGAAAGCAAAATAATTCAAGATAGACCCCAAAATCTAGTTTTTTTTATCTGGCATTTTAAAAAAACAATTTCAGAAAAGTTAAAAAAATTTAATTTAAAAAAAACAAATTATATCTGGCTATTTCCAAAATACAAAGTCATCAAAAGTAATAACTAATCAAAATGTGGAAATATTTTTCGAATTTAAGTAAAGCTAATAATTTAGGACTATTTTTTTTAATTTTAACACCAATCGCATTTATCACTGGTAGTTTTACTGCAAATCTATTTACAATTTTACTTATTATTTTTTATTTTTTATATCAAGAAAAAAATAAAGTAAAAAATTTTATAAATAAATATAAATGGCAAATAACTTTTATATTAGGTATTACTTTTTTGAATATAATATTTTCTGAGGTTAAAGTATATTCATTTTCAAAAATTATACCATTTTACAGATTTTTCTTTTTTTCCATAGCAATTATTTTTATTCTAAAAATTATTTCAAATAATTTGAACCTTTATGTTAACTTAATGATTATAATCACTTTATTTTTAATTATTGATTCATTTATTCAACTTTATTTTGGAAAAGATATTTTTGGTTTTCCGTTTAATAAAGATTATGGGCGAATTACAGGACCATTCAATGATGAGATGATAATAGGAAATTTTTTATTTTATTTTGGTTTTTTATCTCTTGCTTTTTTAAATTATGTATACTCAATAAGCCAGTTTAAAAATATATTTATACTTTTATTGTTATCTCTGACAATATTGGCAACAGGTGAAAGAACACCATTTATTAGTCTATTTTATTTTTACTTATTTATATTTCTGTTCTCAAATAAAAAAAAATTAATTTTTTTCTCAACGACTCTGTTAATTATCTTATCTACAATAATAATTAATAATTCTGAACGTTTATCAAACAAATATTCTATTGCATCTCTTCCAAAATTAACTGATATAGATTCTAAAACTTTTAGAGAATATTCATCAGAACGAAATGTAATTAAAAAAAAAAATATTTCTGAACATAAGGAAAAAAACTTGATTAATAAATTAAGTCCTTTTTTTAGATCAAATCAGTATATTGGTCATTATTCTAGAGCTATAGATATAATAAAACAAAATTATTTTTTTGGTTCTGGATTTAAATCTTACAGGAAAATATGTGGATATTATGAAACTTTAAAACAACCAAATCAATATAACACTGATAAAAATAGAAGACTTACATGTTCTATTCATCCACATAACTATCATTTAGAAATACTTTCTGACACTGGATTATTTGGTTATATAGTCTTTATAAGTTTTGTAATTTATATTTGTTATTCTTTTTTTAAAAAAAAACTCTATAAAAATTTTTCAATTTGTATTTTGTTCTGTTTAATCATGACTTATATAATTCCATTTAAGCCCACAGGAAGTTTTTTTTCAACCAACACAGCATTTATTTTTTGGTATTTGATAGGACACTTTTTTTATTTTACTAGTTCATATAGCAAATCTTCAAATTTTAGAAATTTTTCTGATAAGCAAAGTGTAAGTAAAAATACTAAAAATTATCAGATAGATTAGTAAAGAGTTAAAAAAGTAATATAAATAGATTGGAACGTTTATAAGCAGGCCATAAACAATCAAACTTTTTATTAAACCAAATTTTTCTACTAATAAATGATGCAAATGGTTAAGGTCTCCATTAAGTGGACTTTTACCATTTTTAATCCTTACATAAAATAATCTTATTAAGTCTATTCCAGGCATTAAAAGCAAAAGAAGTATTTCTTCTATATAAAAAATATAAGGAAATTTTGTATTTAAAATCAATATTAAAACACCAATTATTGTAGATATAATATAATTTCCACTGTCTCCTAAGTAACTTTTATTCACAAAATTAAGTATTGAAAATGCTATAATAAATAAAATTAATATTAAATAAATGTTTAGTATTATAGGCACTTTGATTATTAAGTATAAAAACCAACTTATACCTATTAATGATGCGAGACAGTTTATGCCATCAGTAAAATTAAATGCATTTAATAATACAAATATACAAAATGTAGGAAACAAAAACTTTATAAATATATTATTGGAAAAATAAAAAAAACCAAAATATTTTGAATTTAAAGAGTAGATAAATAGATTATTTTTATAAATAAAAAAAATTATTACAATTGAAAGTAATATGATTCTTAAGTAAGCATTTAAATCAAACCTATCATCTAGCAAAGCTAATAAAAAAATCGAACTAATAAAATATATATCAACTATAAATTCTCTTTCTGTTAATAAATCATATCCAAAAAAGTAATTAAGTAGGTAACCTATGTATAAAAAAATTCCACCTAATAATGGAACTTGATTTTTATCTAGAAGTGCAGTTTTTTTACCAATTAAAAAAGAAAATTTATAAAAAATTATAAAAGTCAAAAAACTAAAAGTACAGATTAAAATATTTATATTTAAAATTTCCATTTTCTTATTTTAATTGTTTTATAAAAAATAATTGGCAACATAACCAAAGAAAATATTAATCTTTTTAAATTTAAATCATATTTACTTGAAATGTTACCAGTAAATTTTTCATATTCATTTTTTTTTGCCGACAATTGACTTGGATGATTTCGAAAATATCCAATTTTAATATAGTAAGTATTTAAATTGCTAAGTTTTGAAAATTTCTGCCATAATTTATAGTCACCTGATGAACCTTTGAATGTATCTAGCCCACCTGATTTTATATAAAGAGACTTTTTAAAACTGACTGACTCTTGCTGGATATATCCCCAATATTTTTTATGGGCCTTTCCTGAAAGAATAATATTTTTCGGATAAATATATGGAATAAAAAAAAACTTAAAATTAAATTTTATATACCCACATATTCCATTAATCCAATTTATTTTTGTGTTACTTTTAAAAACTTTAACAACATTTTCTGCTGCTTTTGGGTGCAAAATATCGTCAGAGTTTATCCAAATAATAATTTCGCCAGAACTTTTTTTTATTCCTTTGTCAACAGCATGAAATATATTTTTATCTTTCTTAGACTCAAAATAATCTATTTTTTTTTTATATTTTTTTATAATCTCTAAAGATCTATCTGTAGATTTTCCATCAATTAAAATATATTCGATATTTTTATAGGTTTGGTTAATAACTGATTTTACTGTTTGTTCTAGGTATTTTTCCCCATTAAAATTTGGTGTTATAATAGAAACAAGAGGATCTTTTTTTATCATATAATTTTAAACTATATTTTTTATAAGTAATTTATATATATTTGATAAAGTAACTATTTTTTCTGGTCAATTCTTAAAATCTGGCATATAGAAAAGAAAAACATAAAATTGACAAAAATCGTTTTAATTATCGAAAAATGGACAAATATTTAATTGTAGGGGCAGGAGGTTTTATTGGAGGGCATTTGATTAAAAAACTTCTTCAAGAAAACAACTCTATATTGGGTGCAGATATAAAACCTTTAGACCTATGGTTTCAAAATCATGATAAATCTGAAAATTATTCTTTAGATATGCAGGAATATGAAAACTGTCTTAAAATTACTAAGAATGTAGATTATGTAATTAATTTAGCTTGTAATATGGGAGGAATTGGATTTATTGAAAACAATAAAGCTGAATGTATGCTCTCAGTTTTAATAAATACTAATTTATTAAGAGCTTGCAAAGAAAATAAAGTGAGAAGATATTTTTTTTCATCAAGTGCCTGTGCTTATAATAAAGATCTTCAACAAGACCCTAATATAGATGGTTTAAGTGAAAAAGATGCCTATCCAGCAATGCCAGAGGATGGTTATGGCTGGGAAAAATTATTTAGTGAAAGAATGTGTAAACATTTTACTGAGGATTTTGGTCTAGAAACTAGAGTAGCAAGATTTCACAATATTTATGGTCCTGAGGGTACATTTGATGGAGGTAGAGAAAAGGCTCCAGCAGCAATGTGTAGAAAAGTTATTGAAGCTAAAATGAATAATAAAAACTCTATAGACGTATGGGGCGATGGAACTCAAACCAGAAGTTTTTTATATATAGATGATTGCATTGACGCTGTTTTAAAATTATTCCATTCTGATTATTCCAATCCTATCAATATAGGAAGTGATGAAAAAGTTTCAATTAATCAATTAATATTAATTGTAGAGGACATAGCAGGAGTAAATTTGAAAAAAAATTATCAATTGGACAAACCACAAGGTGTTAAAGGTAGATCTAGCAATAATGACTTAATAAAAAAAGTTTTAAACTGGGAGCACAGATATAGTCTAAAAGAAGGCATTAAAGAAACCTATAATTGGATTGATAGTATTTATCAAAATAAAAAAAATGATGAATATATTAGGTTTACAAAAAAAACTTTAAAATAATTAGTGAAAGACTTTTTAAAAATTTGGAATTTATTAGAAAAAAAAAATAAAATTTATTTTTTTATTCTTGTTATTTTAATATTTATATTAGCTATATTAGAGGTGCTCAGTATAGCAATAGTAATACCATTTGTAACTTTACTATTAGATCCAGAGGCCTTAAATAATTTTAAATTTTTCAATATTATAAAACCATTCATAAATTTTGATAACACTCAAAATTTAATAATTTACACGTCGGTTATTTTCTTTGTTTTATTTTTAACAAAAAATATATTTATAGCTATTGTCTATAGATTCTTATTCAATTATGTTTATGAGTTTAGAAGAGGATTAACATTAAAAATTTTAAAGAAATATTTATATCAGGATTATTTATTTTTTATTAATACTTCTTATTCTAAAATAGCCTCAAATATATCCAATGAGGTTGGAAATTTATCTACTAATTATCTAAGACCATTTCTAATTATTTTTAGTGATTTATTGATACTTTTATTCATAATTATTTTAGTAGTTTTTTCTGGTTATATAAAAGGTGCTATAATAGTGATCCCTTTTATAATTTTATCTGCAGTATTTTTAAAATTAATAGGAAAAAAAGTTAAATATTGGGGAAATATTAGAGTTGTTAATGCCAGAAATTTAACCAATATAATTTATGAAATAGTTTTGGGGATTAGAGAAATTTTTTTATTTGGAAAAATCAAAAAAATATTAAAACAATTTGATTTTTTGCAAAAACAATCTTCAAGATTAGAATCTAATTATCAATGGGTACAAACCCTTCCTAAATTTGCTTTAGAATTATCTGCAATTTTGATTTTTTTATTTACTTTAGTTTATCTAACATTTCAAAATATAAATAATAAAGAGATAATAGTAATCCTTACATTTTATTTTGCTGTAGCATATAGAATATTACCATCTTTCAACAAAATATTAATCCACTTTCAACAGTTAAAACTAGGAAAGCCATCCTTAAACATTATTTTAAAAGATTTAAATTTAAAAGGTAAAATCCTTTACACAGATGATATTAATTCTGGACAAATTGATTTTGAAAATCAAATTGAATTTAAAAATATAAATTTTAAATATGAAAATAGAGATATACTTTTTCAAAATCAAAGTTTGTTAATTTTAAAAAATCAAGCAACTGGTATTTATGGTGAAAGTGGGTCAGGTAAAACAACTATACTAAACATAATAAGCTGTTTAATAAAACCATATAATTTTGAATTAAGTGTTGATGGAAAATCAATTCAATCAAAAGAAGATTTTAGAAATTATCAAAATTTAATTTCTTTTGTATCGCAAGATAGTTTTTTTTTTCAAGATACTATTAAAAATAATATTGCCCCCTATGATGATAAAAACAAAATAGATAATAAAAAATTACTAGAAGCAGTAGAATTTTCAAGGTTAAAAAATTTTCTAAGCGAATTACCAGAAGGTATGGATACGATTATAGGTGTAAATTCTAAAGAAGTCTCATCTGGGCAAAAACAACGAATAGCATTAGCTAGAATGTACTACAATTTGAGAGAAATAATAATTTTTGATGAAGCAACAAATGCACTAGATGAAGAAAATGAAGTTGCAATTATTGAAAACATTTTAAATTTAAAAGATAAAAAAACTATTATAATAGTCTCTCACAATAAGAATAATTTAAAAAATTGTGATAAAATTATCGAAGTGAAAAATAATAAACTTATTCTACATAAATAAAATTAATCTATGATAGAAATATTTTTGACAATAACTTTTGGGATAATTTTTGTTTTATCATCTGGTTTATTCGCAATAAATTATATTTTTGTTAATGACAAAAATAATTTTCATTTTGCTGAAATAGGTTTGATAGGTATAGTCTTTTTAACTTTTGTAACTTTTTTAATACATTTTATTTTACCGTTAAATTCAATTGTAAATTTTTGCTTTGTAATATTAATATTTTTATTTGGTTTAAAAAATAATATTAAATTTTTATTATTAAACTTAAAAAAAGACTATCTAATATCGATTATTGCATTTGCAATTGTGTTTCTAATGACCTTAAATTATAAACCACATGAAGACTATGGTTTCTATCATTTACCTTATATAATCAATTTAATTTCTGAAAAAATAATATTTGGATTATCTAATCTTCAACCACATTTTGGGTGGAATTCATCTTGGTTAAATTTTACTGCACTTTTTTATTTACCCGTTTTAGAACTAAAAGGTTTGCATATTCCAAACCCGATACTATTTTTTTTAATACTAGTTTTATTTTTGAATAAAATATTTGATAAAGATAAATTAAAAATAATTTCAACATTTTTCCTTTTATTACTTTCTTTGTATATAATTATCAAATTTTCTAGAATTTCAGCGCATGGATTTGACTTTCCTGCAAATATTTTTTTGTTACTTACTTTTTATTATTTTATTAAAATTTATGAAAGTGAAAATCAAACTAAGATTAATAAATATTTTTTTTTAACTTTAATATTTTCAACTTTATCTTTAACAATTAAATTATCAACCTTCGCGGCCCCTTTATTAGTTTTTTCATCATTTTTAATGATTGAAAATAAGAGAGTTCAAATAAGGTTTTTTTATAGAACTATTGTATTTTGTATTTTATTTTTTTCTTTTTGGTTTTTTCAACAGTTTATATATTCTGGATGTTTCGTACCAATGTTTGAATTTACATGTATAAAATCAGTTAGTTGGTATACTCAAGATATAAGCAATACAATAAAATTAGCTACTGGAGCAAATAATAAATCTTTTAGAGAATATACTGGATTTTTATCTCAAGAAGAATATCTGGCAAATTTTAATTGGGTTAAAACTTGGTTTAATAGAAATAAAACTGAATTTTTAGAACATTTATATGCATTTATTATTCCATTTTTTGTTATTTTTATTTTGAATTATAAAAAAATATTTAATTCAAATAGAGATTTTAAATTAAAAAACAAAAAAGGTCACATTTTTATCTTTACTGTAATACTTTTTATATCTATTGGTCTAATTCTTTGGTTAATAAAATCTCCAGTAATAAGATTTGGAATCCCATATCTTTTTACTTTTGTTTTCTTTTTTATTCTATCTTTATACTACGTATTTAAACTAAACATTTTTTTTGAAAAAGGAATTATTATTGTGGTAATGTTAGCACTTACATTTAATTTTTCTAAAAATTTAGTTAGAGTTTTAGATTACAATTTTAAAGGGACTTATTGGCCTGAAATATTAGATGTAAAATATTCAACAAAACAAGCTGGAAATTTTTATTTTAATAGCCCTAACCCAGAAGTCATATCATCCCAAAATCAATTGTGCTGGGCAATACCTTTTATATGCAACATAAATCCAAGCAGCAACATCAAGATCGAAAAAATAAACAATTATCTTTTTTTAAAAAATTAAAAATCTAAAGTATTTGTTTTTCTAAATCATTTAGATATTTGCTTTCAATCTTCATTTTAAATAGTTTAATCTGAATTGTCTTTTGCAGAATTTTAGATAGGACGCAAAAAAAATAACTTTTATAGAATAACTTAGAAATTTTTATATCTTCAAAAAATTTTTGAAAAATATTTTTTATTTTTGTGCTATCTCCACCATCTCTCATTATAGTGATAAATTTATCTAAATAATAAGTATTTATCTTTTCATTGTTAAAAATTTTGAGAATGAAATAGTAATCTCCAGATATTGGATAGTCTTCATTGTAAATTTCATTATCATTATTGAAAAAATCTTTACTTAAAAATATTGATGTATGAGGTGGCATCCATCCAAATTTAAGATTATTCTTTTTAAATATTTTACTTTTCCAAACTCTTTTTGCATAATTTAAATTATTTTTATCAGTAAATAACACATTTCCATAAACACAATTTACGTTATTTTTAAATCCATTTGAGATTTCATTAAGAGTATTTTCACTAAAGAAGACATCATCTGAGTGTAATAAACCAAAGTACTTGCCTGTTGAAGATTTGATACCTAAATTAATGGATCCAAATTTTGTTTTAGAGTATTCATCCTTTATAATAATTATATTTTCATTTTTTATTTGTTTAAGATATTCTTCCGTTTCATCGTTTGAAGGAGCGAATACAATTATTAGTTCTTTATTTTTATAATTTTGCATCATAAAAGATTTAATTGAAGTTTTTAAAAAAGGCATACCGTTTTTAACAACTGTAATTATTGAAATTTTATCTCTTTCCATATTTAATATAAAACAATACTTTTGATCCAAAGATATTAATAAAATATTTTATAATTGCTATATGAATTATATAATATATTAAAATATATCCTAACATATGAAAAAAAAAATAGCTCTAATTTTTGGAATTACCGGACAAGATGGCGCTTATCTTTCAAAACTTTTATTAAAAAAAAAATATACTGTTCATGGTGTAATTAGAAGATCTTCCTCCTTTAATACATCAAGATTGGATGATATTTATCAGGATCCATCTGTTAAAAAAAGAAAATTTATACTTCACTATGGGGATTTAGTTGATAGTTCTTCTGTCTCATCTTTAATAACAGAAATTCTACCAGATGAAATTTATAATTTAGCTGCTCAATCACATGTAGCTGTATCTTACCTAGTTCCAGAATATACAAGCAATGTCGATGGTTTGGGTACGCTTAGAATACTTGATGCTATAAAAAGTTTATTTAAAAAAAAAAAAATAAAATTTTATCAGGCTGGTACCTCAGAAATGTTTGGGGGTACACAAAAAGGTTCTCAGAATGAAAACACACAATTTGACCCACAGAGTCCTTATGCTGCAAGTAAAGTTTATGCTCACTCTGTTACAAAAATATACAGAAGAGCTTATAGAATTTTTGCTTGTAACGGGATTCTTTTTAATCATGAAAGTCCTCTTAGAGGAGAGACATTTGTTACAAAAAAAATTGTTAAAGGACTTACAAGAATTAAACTTGGTAAACAAAAAAAGTTATATTTAGGAAATTTATATTCAAAAAGAGATTGGGGACATGCAAGAGATTATGTTGAGGCAATGTGGAAAATGCTTCAACAAAAAAAGCCTGGTGATTTTGTTATATCCACCAATAAACAATATACGATTAAAAATTTTGTTAATATTGTAGGAAAAAAACTTAAAATGAGAATTAAATGGAAAGGCAAGGGGACAAATGAAAAAGGCTATGATCAAAAAAATAATTGTATTATTCAAATTGAAAAAAGATATTTAAGACCTTTGGAAGTTCACAATTTGAAAGGAAACTTTGCTAAAGCTAAAAAAGTTTTAAAATGGAAACCAAAAACAAATATAAATCAGCTTGTTGAAGAAATGATCAGATACGAGTTTGAAAATAATGACTAATAAAAATAAAAAAATATTTTTAGCAGGTCATAATGGTCATCTAGGTTCTGCAATATATAGAAAACTTAAAAGTAATGGTTATAAAAATATAATAACTATTGAAAAAAAAAAGTTAAATTTATTAGATCAAAAAAAAGTTTTTTCTTTTTTAAATAAAAAAAAACCAAGTTCGGTTATAATTGCTGCTGCGCGTGTTGGTGGAATTTATGCAAATAATACAAATAGAGCAAATTTTATTTATGAAAATCTAACAATTCAAAATAACCTTATTCATGGATCTTACAAAAGCGGTGTTAAAAATCTCATATTTTTTGGATCTAGCTGTATTTATCCAAAAAATATATCAAAACCAATAAAAGAGGAAATGTTGTTGTCTGGTAAATTGGAATATACCAATGAACCATATGCCATTGCAAAAATTGCTGGTATAAAATTATGTGAAAATTACAACAAGCAATATAAAACTAATTATAAATGTTTAATGCCTTGTAATTCTTATGGACCGAATGATAATTATGATTCAAAAAATTCACACTTTTTTGCAGCTCTAATTAAAAAAATTTATTTAGCAAAAAAATATAAAAATAAATACATAGAGATATGGGGCACTGGAAAACCTAGAAGAGAAATAATATTTGTTAATGATATAGCTGATGCATGTATCTATTTTATGAATAAAAAAACCTCTAAAACATTAATAAATATTGGCACTGGAAAAGATATGACAATTGAAAGTTATGCTAAATATTTAATAAAGTTTTTTAATACAAAACTCACAATTAAAAAAAATTTACAAATGCCTGATGGTATAAAAAGAAAACTATTAAATATAAATCTTGCTAAATCAGAAGGATGGAAAGCAAAAACTAAACTTGATGAAGGGTTGAAAATTACAATTAAAGATTTTATTAAAAGTTAGTTATATTATAATGCTTACAATTTTAATTCCTTGTTATAATGAAATCAGAACTATTAAAAAGTTACTCAAAAGAATTTCTAAGTTAAAAATAAAAAAACAAATAATTGTTGTTGATGATGGTTCAAACGATGGAACATTAAATTTTTTAAAAAAAAATAAAAAAAAGATAAATAAACTTATAATACACAAAAAAAACTTAGGCAAAGGTGCAGCTATAATATCTGCCAAAAAACATATTCGTGGAGAATATGTTGCAATTCAAGATGCAGACCTAGAATATAATCCTAAGGATCTAGTTAAAATTTATAATTTTATTAAAAAAAAAAAAATTAATGTTGTGTATGGATCACGTGTTTTAAATAAAAATAAATTTCAAAATACGAAAAATTTTACACATTTTGTTAGAATTTGGGGAAATATATTTTTAACTTTTATATCAAATATAATTAATAAACAAGATTTAACAGATGCTCACACATGTTACAAAGTTTTTAATAGTAAAATTTTTAAAAAAATAAAATTAAAAGAAAAAGGATTTGCTTTTTGTCCAGAAATTACAACAAAAATTTCAAATAAAAGATATCAAATTATAGAAATGCCCATTTCTTATAATGGTAGAACTTATGAAGAGGGAAAGAAAATTTCTTCTCTTGATGGTTTAGAGGCACTTTTCTCTCTAATAAAATATAAATATTTCTATTAATGATAATTCAACTTAAACACCAAATAATCAAAACTATTGAAAAGTTTCCATTAATACAAATTTTTATTTATAATAACCTTCAGTATTTTTCTTTCCTTTTTCCTCACGACAAAGATTATTACGCATTAAATATTTTATTTAAAAAAAATGAAAAAAGAACGTTTATAGATGTTGGAGGTAATATTGGCCTTTCTACTATTGGTTTTAGAGAATTAGGGTTTAGAAAAAATAAAATCTTAATTTTTGAGCCAGATAAAGATTTAATTAAAAACTATCTGTTTAAAATTAGGGCAAAATATTCCAATTTATCTATTTATCCTTTTGGTTTATCAAATAAAAATTCTACTAAAAAATTATTTAGAGCATTTTATAAGAATTTTTTCTTTCATTTTAATAATAGTTTTAGTCTAAAATACATTAAAAGAAAACTCAGAGACAATTATGGTCTAGAATCAAAGAAATTTGTAATAAAATCTACTAAATTAACTTTAAAAAAATTTGATGATTTAAAAATTTCTTCCAAAACTTGTTTTATCAAAATTGATGTTGAAGGTTTTGATCATCTAGTTATTTATGGAATGAAGAATCTTTTAAAAAAAGATAGACCAACTTTACTAGTTGAGTATAACAAAAGTAATTTCAGTAAAATTAACAATTTTTTAAAAAAACATTATGATTGCTATTTTTACAACTTTAAAAGTAACAAATTGATTAAACTTTCAAGACCTGAAATATATAAGTTAAAGCAAGGGCGTATACTTGAAAAAAAATTCAAAAAAAATAGTGTTAATATTTTTTTTATTAAAAAAAACTATTACAGCGGTGTTTAATTGGATATTTTAAATATTTAAATACTTTACAAGATTTATATATATTAGTATAAACCATTGCCTGGTGATTATTGCGAAAGGGTAATACCCGATCCCATTCCGAACTCGGAAGTCAAGCCTTTCTGCGCCGATGGTACTTTGTCTTAAGACATGGAAGAGTAGGACGTTGCCAGGCTATTCCAATTTAATGAGAAATATAATCATAGTAACTGGTGGAGCAGGATTTGTTGGATCAAACTTAATTAAATATTTTGTTAAAAAAACAAGATACAAAATAATCAGTATTGATAATTATTCTAGCGGTTTTAAATCTAACCATATTAAAAATAATAAAGTTAAATATTTAAATTGTGATACAAAAAATATTAGCAAATTTCTAAAACCTGTAAAAAAAAAAATAAATTGTATTTTCCATTTTGGAGAATTTTCGCGTATATTTCAAAGTTTTAAAAAATTTGACAAGTGTTTTGATTCCAATTCAGTTGGAAGTAAAGCAGTTTTTAAATTTTGTTTAGAAAATAAAATTAAACTAATTTATTCCGCTACTTCGGCTAGTCTTGGTAAAAGTGGAAATGATAAAAATTTATCTCCATATGCTTTCACAAAAGCTAAAAATTTAGAACTTTTAGAAAATTTAAATAAATG
>CEVS01104368.1_pt1 | contig 43623 bp, 42 predicted proteins | sample 361571 | NCBI WGS metagenome assembly CEVS01 (sample SAMEA2623850, study PRJEB7988) | marine metagenome | isolation source: saline water (ENVO:00002010), including | reverse complement strand
GTTTGGGGGTACAGGTGTAAGCGATTCCCAGTAGGTAAATTTGGGCAACTGGGTGAAACCCAGATCATTGCCCCACTCCTCTCAAACAAGAAGTAGAGACATGATGTTGAATTAAAATTACATTACCCTTAATGTTTCGCCCATCCATTGCATTATTATTCTATGCCAACTGCATCTACAGCGAAGAAAGTTACAACTCCTCGCAAAAGACGCACTCGTAAAACAACTGTTACTAAAACTCTAAATACTCCAGTTGCTAAACCAATTGTGACTGAAGAAGTTAAAGCAGAAACATTGACACTAAATGTCAATGAAGAAGTTAAAACAGTTGATTACTCTAAATTCACAAAACTTAGAGGTATTGATTTTGTTATACTCCCTTTGATCTATCTGGAAGCATTTGTAGTTAATTTCCTACAAAATCTAGATGTTAAAGTTCCAGAGAGAGTGGCAATCAAATAACTGTCACAAGACCCCTTCGGGGGTCTTTTTTTATGCTATAATTAAGGTAATTGAAATTCATTATGCAACTAAGACCACATCAAATTGACGCTCTAGACTCAATGTCAAACACACCTAAAGGTAAGGTTATCATTCCTACAGGTGGTGGTAAAACAATGTGTATGATTGAAGATACTAAAAGACTATTTGCTAGAAATGAGAAGTTTGCACATACTGTAGTAGTTGTTGCACCTCGTATACTATTAGCACATCAATTATGTGAAGAATTTCTACAGTTTATTGATGCAGAAGTTATTCATGTACATAGTGGTGATACAAAGTATAATAGTACAACAAAAACTGATGAATTGGAGCACTGGTATAACAATAGCAGAAATAATCTATTGATATTCACAACATATCATTCATTGCATAGAGTATCTGAATCACTTGATATTGAAGTTGATACAATATACTTTGATGAAGCACACAATAGTGTACAAAAAAACTTTATTGAAGCAGTTGAGCATCTTTCAATATATGCTAAGAGATCATACTTCTTTACTGCTACACCTAAGCATAGTTTGAGTCCATTCAAAATAGGTATGAATGACACTGATATTTTTGGTGATGTTATTTGTAATGTACCAGCACCTCAATTAGTTGAGCAGGGTTACATTCTACCACCAAAAGTTGAAGTATACAAAAGAGATCTAATGAAAAAAGATGAGATCTATGCAGAGGTAGAATCTGACAATATGCTAGAGGCAATTGATAATTTAGAAAAAGATAAAGTACTAATATGTGCTAAATCTACAAAACAAATTACTCAATTAGTATCTCAATCAGATTTTTGTATTGAGTTATCAAATAGAGGTTATTCTTGGATGTATATTACATCCAAAACTGGTGCAGTCATCAATGGTAAGAAAGTATCTCGTGATGTATTCTTTAAAACATTGAATACATGGGGTGCTGACAATACAAAGTTTGTTGTATTGCATCATAGCATACTATCAGAAGGTATCAATGTCAATGGACTTGAAGCAGTGTTGTTTATGAGATCTATGGATTACATAGGTATCAGTCAAACAATAGGTAGAGTTATCCGTACAGGCAATGCTGATAAGGTCTATGGTATGGTATGTGTACCAGTTTATTCAAAAGTTGGTATTAGCACTGCAAGAAAAGTTGAAGCAGTTGTTGATACTATTTTCAATCAAGGGTTACCAGCAATATCAACTGTAACCCGATAAATATTACATTAAAGGAGAATCTAACTATGTCTTATGTTCAACAAGTAACCTATCGTAAACTTCCAAATGGTAGAAAACATTTTACTGAAGAAGTTACTGCAAGCACACCAAATGCTGCAAAGAATTTAATTCAAACTAATCTTGGTGGTACTGAGATTGAAGTAATTAAATGTTTAACAACTGTTCCCCCTGTTTCTAACTAACTATGTCTTATCGTACTGCTACAGTTACATTTTATCGTAACGATATGGGTTTAATTGATGTTGAAGTTCCAGCAACAAATTATGCTGCTGCTGAGAGAACAGTAAGAGAACAATATGGTGATGTAGATATCAAGAGAGTGAATCTTAACTGATGAAAGATACTATATTATATGGTGATTGTCGTCACACTCTTGACATTTTAAAAGGACACATTACTACTGGTATATGTGATAAACCTAGGATGTGTATTACATCACCACCATACTACGGACTAAGAGATTATGGTGGTGAAGATAAACAAATAGGTCAGGAAGATACACCAGAAAAATATATATCTAATCTAGTAGATATATTCAGAGAAGTTAGAAACTGTTTAACTGATGATGGTACATTATGGGTGAATATTGGTGATAGTTATTATAACTATAGACCAGGAAAAGGTCAAGCATTAGTTAAACAAACTGTTTCTAATACTAAACAAGATCTACCAGATAAATGTGCTCGTAGAGGTAATAAATTAGATGGATTAAAAGAGAAAGATTTAATCGGCATCCCTTGGATGTTAGCATTTGCATTAAGGCAAGATGGATGGTATTTAAGGCAAGATATTATTTGGCATAAACCTAATCCTATGCCAGAATCTGTTAGAGATAGATGTACTAAATCACATGAATATGTGTTCTTATTAAGTAAAAATAAAAAGTATTACTATGACAATGAAGCAATCAAAGAACCAGCAAAAGACTGGGGTACAAGAGACCGCACTAAAGGTAAGTACCATAATCCTGGCACTGGTCTGGTTCCTCATAGTGGGTTATCCAAGTCTTATCCTACAAAAAACAAGCGGTCTGTTTGGTCAATAACAAACAAACCTTATAAAGGTGCACATTTTGCAGTATATCCACCTGATTTAATTATACCTTGCATTAAGGCAGGGAGCAAAAAAGGTGATATTATATTAGATCCGTTCATAGGATCGGGAACCACTGCGATGGTTGCTAAAGATTTGGGTAGGCATTACATAGGATGTGAACTGCATGAAGAATATTCTACACTAATCGATGAGCGTGTGCCAACTAACAAAGTGGTACAAAACGCACTCACTGATGCTCTAGGGGATGTATAATAGTAGTATAAACAAACAGAGAACTACATGACTACAACTCTTACAAGTGCCGAGTATGAAACAAAAACACTCACAACAAGAGTACAAGAATGGACAGAAAGATATGCTGCGACCATTACAGAAAATTATAGACTGTATCATACTCGTCAAGGTTACACAGATCGTGAAAACTTGATGAGATTCAAAGTTGAGTCAGGTAGAAAATACTACAAAATCATTCAGCAAGATTTTGATACATTTCAAAATAGAAATGAGTATCGTGATGGTAGTGTACACGCATTTGTTAATAAAGAGACTGGTCAAGTTTACAAACCAGCATCATGGAAATCACCTCACACAAAGTATGTACGATTTGACATGAGAGTTATTAATGATCGTGCTAAATTACATGATCCAAACTTTACAGATTGGGCAGGTGGTTATCTCTATTTGAGATAATCATCACCACTAATTGCAAACCTTAATTAACATTCAATGAACATTTTACTCACCTCTATTCCTCAGTATGACATCCCCAAATCCCCAATTTTACTACTTGGTTTCGCTGGTATTGTTGTTGCAATCTTCACAATTTATACTGTAAATAAAGCATACTTTAATTCACCTTGGAGGGACAATTAATCATGTATAGTAGTGAACAATTCGGTAGATTATTCTGGGTTGATGATAACAATGATTTCAAATCATGCCCACTAAATGTTAACGGAACAGGTGATTTTGATGTCACTGATTATGTTTCAGAGTGGACAGATTGGGAGGGAGTTAACTTCGATTTACTCTTTAATATACATCAATCGTGTATATTTAATAAACTAAATTACTCAAACTCAATATCATTTAAAGGAGCATAATGAACACATTTGAAATTACATTTGATGAGCAATATCATCTCATTAAATTATATGATCTCTTGAGAGATAACGGTATGATTGATGATCTACCTAAAGAGATTGAAACATTCTTTGATAAACTAACCTACTAAAATCATGACTAAAGTATCATCGTATCAAGAAATGATAGATGCAGGTTATTATATGACAGGAGAGGGAATTTGGATGCCACCTGATGACAGTCAACAAACTGACACAAGAGGGGTTGAATACTCACCCGATAACGAGTATATTGATAAAGTAGTAATTGAGGAACTAATGAAACCAACTGATCAACAAACTCAGTTCGCATGGAGTCAGCAAATCTTTGATGATTCCACTGATCTACAGATTGATGAGTATGAAAAGTTAATTGAACTTGTATTCAATGAGATTAAAAAAGAATACAAAGATGATGAAACTTGTCGTACTAATTCACTCTTACTAGGTAAACTTTTATGTCTTGCAAATCAATGAACACAACACAATTAGAGAAAAACATTGCATTTTGCATCGATGAATGTGACATGGATGATTATCAAATAGGTGAAATGCTAAGATGTATTGAACATCAAAAACTTGCATCTGTTGAGCATTTTTGTGAAGAGTTCATTTTTGATTATGAAGATGTTGATGTAATGACCTATCATGATAAAGATTATCTAAACATTGCCGAGGTTAATGCAATTTACTGGTCTAATCATGCCTAGTGAATTTATTATTCAAACAGATCATTTTGATCTAGAAACTAACATCGAATCACTTGAACATTTTGAAGTTCAATGTAAACAATTAAATGTTACACTGGACTACTTGATATTTGAGTTCTTATGATGTATAATACAAACTCAATCAAAAATCAGGTAAATCACCAAATGTCACAAACAGAAATCACTGTTGATCGAAATCAAGCGGATCTCTTGCTATGGTGTATTGAACAAATGGCAATAGATTTGACTGAAGTTGAACTTGATGATCTAGAGGATATTATCACCAAACTTGATAAAATAGCAGCATCTAGTGCCAGTCATCAAAGTGTCACATCATAGCACTAATTTAGTACATAGTCCTTTATAATTAAGATAACAAACAAAGGAGAAACATGAACAACTTTGCAGAATTTCTTGACTATGTACTTTCATTCTATGGTAAAGATGGCATCTACCCTGAGAACCAGAGAACTAAAGAACAAATTGCATACGCTACTTTAATGCACTTAGATATGTGTGCATCAGATCATGTAACCGATTATACATGGGGCAATGGTGATTCACTAGACAGAGAGAGAGTTAGAGATATCATGAACAGATTATTTACTAAGGTAGAATTACCAGTAACACCTAAAACACCATCATTCTTTTAGGACAGTTAAATATGTGTCACAACATCCCTCGCATAGGTCACAAAATACACTATAATAATAGTATACAAAGAAATTCAGAAACTATGACAAAAACTCAAACAATCATCAACAGAATCCTCGAAGTTGACAATTTTCAAAATATGGCATGCTGTTGTGCTAATTGGGATGAGTTCGTTCAAGAGTTAGCAGAGTGGGGTGTTGATGGATGTGCTAAGATCGATTTTGATGATCCAGATCTACATATTCCTATGCTAGACCAGTTCATAAAATCAGAAAATGGATATATCAGGGAGGTTGCATAATGAAATACAATTCACCTAAAGAGATCGGTGTTGGTGATGTTGTTATTATGACTGATGAAACTGGTTACAAAACAGAGCATTTAGTTTTAGTAAATTACATCATAGGGGAAACTGACAAACATGGTTACACCCCTAAGACTAATCGAACAATTCTGATTGATAACTATGGTAAAAAAACTGTTGTCAATGACTATCGAACTATGGAGGTTGCATAAATGTCAGTTCTACATCATGAAACACTATTAGAAACAATCTATGATGAAGTATGGATAGAATATAGAAACAAGAACAATTTAACCGATGACCAGTTATATGCACTTGAACAAAATTCAAAAACAGGCACTATCCCTGATATTGAGATAGAAACCACCAAACGATTTGAGGATTTATGTCAATGAGCAAAATGGAATTTATGACTGAAGTGTTATCAGACTGGTGCACTTTAGAAAATAAAGAGTTTATTAGTGCTGATGATTTACTATGCACTGATGATACTCTAACAGAAGATCAAAGAAACTGGTTAACAGTTTATTGTGATATGTGGGAGGTTGCTGTTAATGAGTAACAATTTTGTTAATCTTAATGTAAGAATATCATTAGATAATAATGATAACGATGATCATAAGATTAACCCCTATCAACTATGCAAACATATCCAGGAATATCTTGATAGTAATGTTTCATACTATGATAAGAACACCCAACTATATGAAGATGCAAAAGTTATAGGATACAAACTAGAGTTTGATTCTTTTAATCCTATATCATTTGAGGAGGAAGATGACCCCTGTTGGTGACAGTGCACAAAGTGGCACACAAATCCCCCAAACTGACCCCTTTTGTGTGTATAATAGAGATATGAACAATTCAAATACAACTAAATCTCTCTTCTCTCAGTCAATCGATTTAACTGATGACTATCTCAATTTTGAGTATGAGAAAACATTCTCTTCAAATATGTTTGACAAATATACTAGAAATAATGATCTAGATCCAAATCTAGCGATCTACCACTATGGTGCAGATCGTTTTGTAGTTCAGACAATGAACTACACTTATAACGGTTGCTTAACTGGTGACAGTGTGCACTTAGGTCAATTTTATGATATCTACGAAGCACAAGAGTGTGCCGAGGACTATCTTAAAGATTTATTGCTAGACCAAGGGGTCTAGTGTGCCAGTGGACAAAGTGGTACACACTCACCCCACTGACCCCCAAAACCCACTATAATAATAGTATAAACAAACATCATTCACAACTCTATGAGAAAGATCGAAAGACAAATGAATTCAGCAGTTAGAAACCGTTCTAACTTCTCATCATCCAACACTATGGTAAAATCTGATGAGACTGGTTCAATGATCTATCTTCATGGTAACCACATTGCTACAGTTAAAGACAATTCGATTCTTTTATTCGATGGCGGTTGGCAGTCAGTCACCACTAAGTCTAGACTCAATGCACTATTAGATGAGTTTTCTTATGGTGCTAGAGTATTTCAAAAGCAATTTGAGTGGTTCGTAGGTTACAAGAACCTTACTGAAGATTTCGTAAATGGTTTTGAGTTAGGTTTAAACTAACTCTTCTGGCATCCAATGGGGCATAATTAGACTTCGCAAAGGAGTTAGCATTGCCAACAATCATTGAGTGTAAGTCCAGTTTTTTTGTTGTTTCATTTTATTATCATGTTCGCACAATCTGTTCCTTTCGCTAACATCGACATTGAATCATTCTTCTATGAGTGTAAAACTGGTGAAGATGTATTGCGAGTACTAAATGAACTTGTAGGAGAGTAATTACATGCCTAGAAACTCTTTAACCCTCGACAAATTATCAAAAGACATTAACTTTTTTGATGGTTATTGTGCTGAGATTCTTGTTGATTTCTATGACAAATCTACTGCATCTATTATTAACTTTGTTTCTAAATATGAGCAGGAAGATTGTAACATAGTGATGGTTGATGATGATGACGAGGTTGATCAATTGTTTCACTTATATGCTAGTGGGGTTAAGCAATTAAACCAACTATGTGATATAATGAGTAATGACTTCGATGTTATTAACCTAGAGTTAAAATCATTATCAGAGAGTTAATTTAGAGGGGCATATTGCCCCCTCTTTATTATTATCAATCACACACTAATTAATTAAACTAATTAACAATCTATGAACACTAATCCTGATCGAGTTCTTATTACTAACTATGATCAAATCCTAGAGTATTTTAAACACTTTCCAGATCATATCTATGATCCAGTTAGTAACACCGAGTCACGCCCGATTTCGCCCCCTAACGATTATGATACCTATAAGAATAGGAGTGCTAAATGACATCTAAAACATCTAATTACACAGTTGAATTATCACACAATCAATTGTCATTTACCCACGCTATCTTACTACAATACCAAACAATTTGGAATGGAAAAGGTACAACATTACCTGCACATGTTGAAGACTTATTATCATCTACCTTACACCAGTTAGTAACATGCAGAGAGAACAATTCCAAATCGGAGTAACAATCAAGTATGATAATATTATAGGTGATGTACAATTTGTTGGAGACGATTACATAACCTTTTGTGTTAGTGAAAGACCATCACATTGTGAGCATAGTTTATTCCCAACTTGTAAAGTTGCTATGCTAGTGTATACTCACCAATGGAAGGATTGCGAGTTAGTTGTTAACAACAATACCGCAGAAGATTCCACACTAAGTGCATATAAGTCTCAAATGTACAGACCCCTTGATACACAATGAGTTTGAGAGATTGCCCCACTAAGTAACAATAAGTGTTTTCCACAATGTAATAAGTATCTGTGGAAAACTACGCATTTATTTTAAATACTTAAATAAACATATATGCGTTGTTTATTGTTATTAACTGTAAGGTCACTAAATGACACTCTAAGGGGTCTAATTGCGTCATTATGTTGTTAGTTAAGGGAGCGTAACATGAGGATCGCAGAATGTCAAGTAGGGGACACACAGTTTGTAACACACAGTCCTTTAAATCCTTATGCAATTGTTAATACATAAGACCTGCACAGTTGTTGACAGTCTGTGAGTATTATGTTATAATAAAGTATAACAAACAACAGAGGTAATCATGACACTCTAAGTAACACCGAGCATTATGTGATTAGCAGTCTTATGTTATAAGAACTGTGAGACGCACTAAGTATCAACGAACCACAGTGTTTTTCGTTCTTATGTTATATCGTGTTTAAAACGAAGGAACCTTCTTAAGCTATAAACGACCCAATTCGAGAGAGTGATATCAATCTATAAAAAAAATTTCTGATATATAAAAACATAATGTCAGTCCACGATATAGTGAAAAAATATTCCAAAATACAAATATCTCTCAGGGTCGATTCAGTAACAGATGAATATATACTTTCTATTCCAGAACAAATAGTTAATGAAATGAATTGGTACGAAGATACCGATATCTTTATATCACTCCAAGGTGATGGTGTTTATCTAGAGACTGATGATTGAACAATATGACAACTTCTTAAGTACGAAAGATTTAGAGAGAGTAATAGAAGATACGAATGATGTTCAATGGCGAATTCAAACTAGCAATGGTACAGGTTTAGATTTCTTAGAGTATGATGTTACAGATCAAGAATATTATAATAGTTACTTAAAGGGGCAAATTGATAAAGTTGTTAAGACACCTAATAGATTAGAGAGGATATACTTCAATGGACAATGGCCAGGTAGAGATGGTACTATTCATATAGATAATTGTGAGCAAACCGTGTTATTATACATTGTACCTTGTTTGCCTGAATGGGGTGGATTCACACAACTACTTCAAGGTAGTGAACAAATTATTATTCCACCTGTACAGAACCGTCTCATAGTCTTTGACGGCAATATTCCTCACAAAGGATATTCATTCTCGCACCAAGCATGCCCCATGAGAATCACACTAGCGTTTAAACTAAAATGAATACTTCATTCCATGTCTACGATAAGGATAGCACTCCAGTTAGTGATCTAATTAATCTAGATGAAGATCAGTTAATACAAAAACTTAAAGAGCGAGTTAACAAATATGATGAACTTACTATTGTGAAGTTAACCGAAGATGACTACGATGAAGCGTCATATTGACTAGGCATATATAATCTGTTATAATAATGATGTCCTAGTAAAACATTATGGCTAAAGGATTTACTGTTAAGGCGAAAAACCCGCCTAAGAAACAACAACAAGAATGGGACTATGATCTGGCATGGGAGAAGCTAAAGGGTAAAAACCTAGTATTCTGCATGCCTGGTCGTGGGTGTTCATATGTATTCTTAAAGAATTTTGTACAACTCTGCTTTGACTTAGTTCAGCATGGAGTTAGTATTCAGATATCCCAAGACTATAGCAGCATGGTTAACTTTGCTCGTTGTAAGTGTCTTGGAGCAAATGTACTAAGAGGACCAGACCAGATTCCTTGGGATGGTAAACTTAAGTACGACTACCAGTTATGGATCGATAGTGATATTGTCTTTAACACTGAGAAGTTCCTTCAACTCGTTCTCATGGATCAGGATATCGCAGCAGGATGGTATATGACCGAAGATGGTCAGACTACCTCTGTAGCACACTGGTTGGATGAGGATAACTTCCGTAACAACGGTGGAGTTATGAATCATGAGACTGGAGAAACTATGTCTAAGAGACGCAAACCTTTTACTGTAGACTATACAGGATTTGGTTGGGTACTCATCAAGAATGGTGTATGGGAACATGAAGAGATGAAGTATCCTTGGTTCGCACCTAAGATGCAAGTCTTTGAGTCTGGAGAGGTACAAGATATGTGTGGAGAAGATGTATCATTCTGTCTCGATGCTCTAGAAGCAGGATTCGAGATCTGGTGTGACCCTCGTATTAGAGTGGGACATGAAAAGCAACGAGTTATATAAGATTACTATCAAGGACGGAGAGGTCTACACAGATCTCTCTGAAGAGGATTTTATGGATAAAATGGTGGAACTATCTCAATGTTATTATGAGGTAGGGTATCCACACCCAGATTCTATTTCACACGAAACTTATGGCAACAATGTACACGAGTCCAACAGGGACTCATATTCAAACTCATCAAAAGAAGACCAGACAGGGTAATTCTAAGAATACAAAAAATTCCCCTACCGCCCGAAACTCGGCTCGTAAACCTTATAGAGGACAAGGAAAATGATTGGACCAGGTGAATACATGGCAATGTTGAATGTCGTGGAAGCATGGAATGAAATCTCATGGGAAGATTCTATTCCTTTTGTACTTGTTCTTATAGGACTCTATTGGGTCAAAGTAAAGATAGACACAAGAGCAGGACTTGGTAAGAAAAAAGCAAATCAACTTAAAAGAATTATAGTTGAAGCATTAAAGGAAGCAAATTCATGAGTGGAGATTATCAAACACTTGAAATAGTTCGCATTGCTGATGCACTCGAACGAATTGCAAATGCTTTAGAGCATTTCAATATAGAACACGCTCACATAGATGAGATAGATCATAACCATGTTGAAGGTGATGTAAACACTCACTCTAAAACTTGGTGACTAAATAACACACATCCACTTTTTTAGTTATGTCAAAACAACAAACAGTCAAGTATTCCATTCGTCAAGATGGTGTAGTCTCAGTAGAGACATCTGGTGTAACTGGTAGTCAATGTTTAGAAATAACTAAAGGTGTAGAAGATGAACTTGGTAATGTATTGTTTAGGGATTTTACTCCTGCCTTTTACGAGACTGAAACAGTTGAAGAATTTGTACACGACTCAGAAGGTTGCTAATGTCGCATTTCAGTAAGATAAAGACTAAGATAACAAATAAACCTGCTTTAATCGAAGCACTAGAGATCCTTCAGTACGATGTACAGGAGGATCAACTATTAATTAACCCTATAGATCATCAACATGAAAAGGTAAAGGTTGATCTAGCAATAGGTAATGATATTGGATTCCGTTGGAATGGTACAGAGTATGAATTAGTAGCAGATATACAGACTTGGAAAAGTCCTGTACCACCAAAAAGATTTATTGAGAAGGTAACTCAACAATATGCCAGAATGACTGTACATAATACTATGAAGGAAGAAGGATGGCAGGTAGTAGAGGAGTGGGAGATGGATGATAATAGCATTGAATTAACTGTCACTAGATGGAATTGAGAAAATAGCGTATAAATAAACCTGATACCTGTTATTAATACTGGTGACGACCTTAAAATCTCGCTCATATAAGGATATAGATCTTTCATTTGTACCAAATCCTGTTACAGGAGACCTAAATGTACTAAAAAATGAGAGAGCGATTGTTCGTAGTGTGCGTAATTTGGTTCAGACTGGTCTAAAAGAAAGATTTTATTCCGATTTGGGGTCAGATGTCACTAATAGTCTATTTGGTTTTGTTGATGTTGCAACTGGTAGTATAATTGCAACTCAAATTATTGATATTTTAAAGGTTTTTGAACCTAGAGTGACTAATATTAAGGTGCAAGCGGTTCCCAGACCCGATGAAAATGCATTTGAGATCAAAATTGCCTTTGATATTGTAGGTGAAGAGATACCAATAACAGAATTTTCCTTCTTATTAGAAGCAACCAGGTAAAAACATGGCAGTAACGAAGTTTACAAACTTAGATTTTGATCAAATTAAGTCTCAAATAAGAGATTATCTTCGTGCGAATTCAAATTTTACTGATTTTGACTATGAAGGGTCAAACATGTCGGTATTGATCGACATTTTAGCGTATAATACTTATATTACAGCGTTCAATAGCAACATGGTGGTCAATGAATCCTTCTTGGATTCAGCAACACTGAGAGAAAATGTTGTTTCATTAGCAAGAAACATAGGATATGTCCCTAGATCACGCAAATCGTCTAAGGCAATCATAAATTTTGATTTTAAATTTAACGGAAATAGTAATACTGTCACTTTGAAGAAGGGTTTGGTGTGTGTTGGTGCTCAGGATAATACATCTTTTACATTTTCTATCCCAGATGATGTATCAGTACCTGCTCCTATTGATTCTAATAGCACTACTACGATAAATCCTCCTAGAACTGCTACATTTAATAATCTAAATGTCTTTCAGGGAACATTATTAAAGAAAACTTTCAATGTAGATGGAACAAGAGATCAAAGATTTATCTTACAGAACTCATTTGTTGATACAGATAGTATTAGAGTCTTTGTTACTAAGGCAGGAGCGAGTGCTGGACTAGAATATTCACTTTTAGACAACATTACAGGCATTAACGAGAAGTCTAACATATTCCTAATCCAAGAAGTTAAGGATGAGCAATATGAATTGATGTTTGGTGATGGTTTATTTGGTAAAAAACTCGATAGTGGTGATGTTATTGAAGTAACCTATATTATCACTGATGGAAAAGAAGGTAATGACGGAAAATTCTTTGCCTATAGTGGTAATGCTGTAGATGATGCTGGTAATTCTATAGATTCTTCTACAACTGTTGTAGTATCTACTGTTCAATCCGCTAAAGGAGGCGGTGAGATCGAAGATGTAGAGTCTATTAAGTACATTGCACCTAGAATCTATTCATCGCAGTACAGGGCGGTTACAACAAAGGATTATGAAGCAATTATACAGAGCATATTCCCTGATGCAGAGTCTGTTTCTGTTATTGGTGGTGAAGAATTGGATCCACCTGAATTTGGAACCGTAGTATTGAGCATCAAACCTCGAAATGCTACATATTTGTCTGACTTTAGTAAGTCTTTGATATTAGAACGACTAAAAAGTTATGCAATTGCTGGAATAAACCAAAGAATTGTTGATCTTAAGATTCTTTATGTTGAATTGAATGTCAATGCATATTATAATCCAAATGTTTACAGTGATACTGAAGGATTGAAGGCACAAGTTATCAATGCTATCACTTCATATGGAACTGACACTAATTTGAACGCATTTGGTGGTAGATTTAAATATTCTGAAGCACAATCTATCATTGATAATGCAAATTCTGCGATTACATCTAATATTACTAAATTAACGATTAGGAGAGATCTAAAACCAATACTAAATGCCTATGCTCAGTATGAATTATGCTTTGGAAATGAATTTCATGTTGATCCTAGGGGTAAAAACATAAAAAGTACAGGATTTAAGGTTGAAGGTAATAACGAAACACTTTATTTCTCTGATATTCCTAATGAAGACCTAAAAACTGGTAATCTTGCGGTAGTTCAACTATCCGATATCGAACAATCTCTAACAACGGTTGTTGTTCCTAATGCTGGTACTGTAGATTATGTAAAAGGTGAAATTATTATCAATACAATCAAGATTACGGAGTCTTCTCTTGCATCTGGATTGATTGAAATACAAGTTTATCCAGAATCTAATGATATTATTGGATTGAAGGATTTATACCTTCAATTAGACATGTCAAATACTAAGATAAATATCGTGAGAGACACCATTTCTTCTGGACAACAAATATCTGGAATTGGATACAAGGTAACCTCTAGTTACTCTAACGGAACCATCACTAGGCGAAAATAAAGAATGATAGAAACCTATAGTCCCCTATCTTCGAGAGTCAAGACTCATCAGGTAGTTGCGGATACAGTTCCAGAATTTGCATTAACAGAAAATCCTCTGTTAGAAGATTTTCTTGAGCAATATTACATATCTCAAGAGTTTCAGGGTGGTGTTGTAGATATAGCAGAGAATATTGACAAATATATTCGTATTGACAACTTAACTAGAGATGTTATACATGGAGAAGTTGCCTTAGCATCTAGTATTAGTGCAACAGAGACTGAAATAGGTATTGGAACATTTAGTACCAAAGGATTTCCTAATCAATGGGGTCTACTGAAGGTTGATGACGAGATTATTACATATAGTGGTCTTACTACAAACTCCTTCACTGGTTGTGTTAGGGGTTTTAGTGGTATTACTACATACCGCAAGATAAATGATCCTAGTAATCTTGAATGGTCTCAATCAGTCGCTGGAGAGCATACAGAGTCCTCTAAGGTACAAAATTTAAGTGCATTATTTCTAACAGAGATATACACTAACTTGAAATCGATGTATACACCTGGTTTAGAAGGTGTACCATTAAGTCCTGAGTTAGATGTTGTTAATTTTGTCAAAGAAGCAAGAAGTTTATACGAATCTAAGGGTACAGACGAATCTTTCAAGATTTTATTCAAAGCATTATTTGGTATTGAACCAAAAATCAATGATCTTGAAAAATACCTCATAAAACCCTCCTATGCAAACTATCTAAGAAGGGAATCTTTTGCTGTTGAGTTGGTATCAGGTGATCCAGAGAAATTAATTGGTCAAACTCTATTTCAAGACAATGAAATCAATAATCCTAACATAAATGCTGCCAGTGGACCTATTTCAGAGGTTGTACAGATTAGAGACAACTATTATCGTCTTTCTGTGTTCATTGGTTATGATGAGAGAGCTTTAATTCAAGGAACATTCATTGTTCCAGGTAGAACTCAGGTTATTGGTCAAGTTGGACTAGGTGCAACTGTATTAACAGTTGATTCCACAATTGGTTTTGGTCAAACTGGTAGTTTTGAAGTTGGTCAAGTATCAGATAGTCATTATCAAAAATTAGATTACTCTGAGAAGACTGTAAACCAGTTTATTGGTGTTACAACCACTAGTATTGACATTCCTTCGACTACAAATGTCTTTACTCCAACTGTAGTTTATGGTTTTGAAGATAACGACCTAACTAAAAGGGTCAACATGAGAATTACTGCTGTTTTAAGAGAATTTGACAGCAATCAAGATTTATTTGGTCTAAATCCTGAATCTAGAATCAAAGTTAAAAATTTAGGACGCTTTATCACTAATCCTAGACTAACAAAAACTTATGAGCAGGTATTCTTCAATTCTTGGATTTATAACACTAGTGCTAGGTATGAAATATCAGATTTAACTGGATCTACATTTACTTTGACTGGTATCATCTATGATTCTAGTTTAAAGATTGGCGATTCGATTGAATTGCTTGTTAGAAATACAGAAACTGTTCAAGCATCCAATTTAACCGTATCTTATGTAAATATTCCAAATAATTCTATAAATGTCTCTGGAACCTTCACTACAGTAGAAGGATTATCTTATGATGTTAGAAGAGTACAAAGTAAAGCAACTAGTAGTATAGTTCCCATCATTGGTGGTCAAAATCAAATCTTAACTGATATTGGTAACACATATATTGTAGATAAGAACAAAACCGAGAGTACAAAGGCAGAAGCGTATGTTGCTGCAAACTCTTTACCTTCATATCAAATTGATAGTGATAAAATTCACTCTATATTAATAGATCCTACAGTATCTGGTGGCAACTTCCAAGGGTATAACACATTAACTGATAAATTTACAATCATATCATTTACTAATCCTGTACCATTTAGAACTGGTGATGAAATTGTATATATCCCTTCATCTGGATCTGATCCTATTGCTGGATTAGATAGAAACTCTTATTTTGTTGAAGTATTAAGTCCTTCTAACCAAATTAAGTTATATCAATCTAGATCATTTATTCCATCGGGTATTGCTCAAGAATTTGTTGCTCCTAAAACTAGTGGTACACATGATTTTGTTTCAGTAGAACAAGCAAGAAGATCTATATTTCCAGGTAGAAAACTTAAGAAATATATTCTAGAGCAAGATCTTACTGTAGGTAGAGAACAAAGAACAACATCAGATAGGACACTTTCAGGTAATACTGGAATGTTGATAAATGGTGTTGAGATTCGTAATTATAAATCAGACAAATCAATCTTTTTTGGACCTCTAAAAGCATTAGATGTAGTTAACTCAGGTACTAACTATGATGTATTAAATCCTCCCTTACTAACTATCGAGGATAATACTACTGGAGTCAATACTGCTTTTGCTAGAGTTTCTATTGCTGGTACAATAACTGGTATTCAAATCGATCCAGTAGAGTTTGAAATTAAGAAAGTAGTCTCAGTTGATATTCATGGTGGTAATGGTAAAGGTGCTAAAGCACAAGCAGTCACTGAATTAAATTATAGAACATTTGAATTCAATGCAAAGTCCTTCTATGATGGTGGTACGATTGATCCTGTAGATAATAGATTTATTCTAAACAAAAATCATTTTTATCAAACTGGCGATAGAGTAATCTACAATCCAAATAATAATAATCCTGTTGGTTTAGCAACTACTGCTAATGTTGGAATTGATACTTGTTTAGTAGAAAATCAGTCATATTATATTGGTATCACTAGTTCTACCATATTCCAAATATACAGATCTAAAGCAGACTCTGTTGCTGGAGTAAATACTGTTGGGTTTAACACAGATGCTGTTAACCTAAATTCAGGAATTCACGCTTTTAGGGATTTTGAAACAAAGAGAAGAATTTCTCGTGTTACTGTTCTCGATGGTGGAGAAGGATATGCTAACAGGAAGATATCAGTCTTACCTGCAGGTATTAGTACAGCACGAGATTTTATCCAGTTTGATAACCACGGATTCAAAGATGGAGAAGTAGTTCATTACGGAATTTCTTCTACTGGGGGAACTGTTATTAGTGGATTATCAACTACCGCACAATATCAGGTATTAACTATTGATACTGACAAATTTAGACTGTGTGAGTCAGGTGTCGCTACTGCTAGAGTTCCAAATACTACAAATTACTCTAATAAAGAGTATATAAGATTTGGTGATTCAGGATCTGATTATCAGGACTTCTTCTATCCTCCTGTAACAGTTGATCTTAATGTTATCACTAATTTAGACTCTCAATTAACATTAAATGTAACACCAATAGTTCGTGGTACTATTACAGACACTATCATGTATGATAGAGGTCTAAATTATGGTTCAGATATAATTAATTTTGAAAAAGCACCTTCAGTTTCTATTAGATCTGGAAGATTTGGTCAGATAGGTTTAACTATAATAAATGGTAGAATTTTAGACGCATTTGTACAAAGTGGTGGTATAGATTACGATGGACCTCCAGATATATCTGTAGTTGGAGCAGGAACTGCATTTGGTGCTGAACTTCGTGCTGTTATGGACGGAGATTCTATTGGTAGTGTAATTGTAATATCTTCAGGTATTGGTTATACTGCAGGAGGGACTACTGTTAGTGTTAAATCACCTGGTGATGCTGCTACATTCTCTACAAGAGTTAGAAGACTATCTACTAACCAGTATGCCACCTCAGGAACTACAAATGGTGAATATCTAGGTCCAGTAGAAGATGGTTTGGCGGTTGAGTCAATAGGATATGGTAAAACCATTAGAGAATCATTTAATGACAATGGTGGTGGTCATTCTCCTATTATTGGATGGGCATATGATGGTATACCCATTTACGGACCATATGGTTTTGATGATATTGATGATATTCAGTCTTCATCAAGAAAATTACTGACATCTTATAAGTTAGATTCAACTAGAGTTTATAATAGACCTTCTACAGCAGATTGGCCTGCAGGATCATTTATTGAAGACTATTATTATGATACCTCTGGTGATCTAGATGAACATAACGGTAGATTTGCTAAAACACCTGATTTTCCTAATGGAATATATGCATATTATGCTTCTGTAGATGTAAATAATGATCCACAGTATCCATACTACATTGGTGATACATTTAGAGGAAGTCCTATCAGAATTAATACTGTTGCTGGTGAAAAAATCAAGCAAACAACATTTGATTTTGAAAATTCCAAATTAGTAAGAAATACATTCCCATACAAGATGTTTGGGGAGGGTGCTGGTTATGATTTTGTATATCAACCATATAATTTTGTTTCTCAAGTTGCAAGACCTGATAAACTTCAAACTGGTCCTATAACAGGTGTAAGAATAGCATCAGTAGGTACAGGTTATAGTGTTGGATCAAATGTTATCTTTGATAATAGTGATACTGGTGGTACAGGTGCAAGTGCATATATTGAAAGATTATCTGGCAAAACTATTAATAAAATTACTACAGAATTTTTAAATTATGAAAATACTGTATTTAAATGGAGAGCAGATAGGGTAACTGGATATATTCAACCATCTCATGATCTTAAGTTAAAAGATGATATTGTTATTGCTGGTTTATCAACTGCAGTTGACAAATTGAATGGTAGTCATATAATTAATCAAATTGAGTTTAGTACAAAACTTTTAGATGATGGATTTGTTGGAGTTGTAACTGATATTAGAGTACAATCTATTCCAGCATCAATATCCATAGGTTCTACTATTGGATTTGGTACAACTGCTGGTATTGGATCAGAAACTGCTAAAGTTCTTAATGTATATCATGATGATGGTGTATTACGAATTCGTAGATCAGTTGGAGTTGCAACTACAGGTCAATTAGGTATTGGAGTATCCTTTGTTCCTGATCAGTACGAAGTTTTAGTTAGAACTGATTATTTTGAGTCTGATCCCGATGAAAAGGTATTTTTCAACCCATCAGAGGCAGTAGGATTTGGTACAACTGTAGGACAGACTATAACAAAGGCATATCAGTATCTTGGAGTTACTGCTGATAGATCTATTCTTACCCAATCAATATTTTTGGAGAATCATGGTTTTAAAACCAATGATACACTTGAGTTTAGTATTCCTTCAGGTGGAACAAACATATCTGTTGCCACATCAGCAATATATGCTGGAACCTTTACTTTACCATCTACTGTCTATGCTGTAAGGAAAACTGATGATACTATTGGACTAAAGACCACTAAATCATCAAATGAATTGCATTTTATCAGTGGTGGTAGTGATGCGTATGATTATCTACTAGAAAAACAATATACACAAGTTACAGGTAAAACACAAAGAATTACTGGAACTATCCAGACATCAGAGAGTCATGAATTAGAAGATGATGACAGAATTGATCTAATTGTAAAACCTGGTCTAACAACTGGTATTGGAACAACTTCTTCTGTTGCATTAAAGATACTTGATGACTATTTGATTGTCAATCCATTAAATGTTGCTGCATCTGGTATTAACACTAGTACCAATAGAATTACTTCAATAAATCATGGATTGATTACTGGTGATAGAGTTTACTACTATGGAAGTAATCTACCAGGTGGAGTAGAGCAAAGAGAATACTATGTAATCAAAATTGATGATGATACATTACAAATAGCAGATACATTAAAACAAGCAATTGCTAAAAAACCAGAAGTTATTGATTTTACAAGCACTGGTAGTGGTGGTTGGAGTATCAACCCAATTAACCCTCAAATAAGACCATTTAAGAATAATACTCTTAATTTTGATTTGAGTCATCCATCCATGAGTGGATATGATTTGAAGTTCTTCTATGACACTAATTTCTTCAATGAATTTGTTGGATCTGGTACAAGTCTTGGATTTGAAGTTGTTGGAGTCACTACTTTGGCAACTGTTGGTATTGCATCCACTGCAATTGACTCTGATGGTCATCCAACAGTAAAATTAAATTATTCTGATAATATTAAGACTCTATATTACAATGTTTTTGGTCCTAGCGGATTATCTACTGCAGATAGAACAGTTATTAATGGAAGTGAAATCAAATATGTTGATAGTAACTATAATGGGACTCATAGTGTTATTTCAATAGGAAATACTGAATTTACCTTTAATCTAAAATCTTCACCAGAAAGTTTACAGTATAAAAATTCTGATTGTGAAATATTGGAATATGACACACAATCAAGCAATGCAACTGGTGGTATCTCTACTGTTAACCTAGTTAGTGGTGGTTTTGGGTATTCTAAGTTACCTGGCATTTCTAGTATTAGTGGTAATGGTATTAACGCAACATTAATACCAGAATCAACAATTATTAATAGATTGGAAGAAATGCGTGTTCCTGAAGATGTTTATGGATATCCTTCAGACAATACTCTTAAACCTGATGCATTTATTCCTAGAATAATTGATATTGATAATTTTGCAACTATTGGTCAAGTTAATGTTCTCTTTGGTGGTAAATTCTATGTTAATGCTCCATCTCTAGCATTGTACGATAAAGCAACTGGTGAGATCTTAGATAACGGTCTTATAACTTGCGAGTTAAGTGATTCTGCTGTTGTAAGTGCAAAAGTTTCCGTATCACCTGTTGGATTGTCAAATAATGATTTTGGCATTGCACCAATAAGAAATAGTAATGGTATTAGTATTATGAGTGTACAGACCGATGTAGGTGTGTTAACTTGTAAGATTAGTACTCCTGTTTTGGGATATGATGAAGAACCATTTGCTATTGGTGATGCAGTCTTAGTTGAAGGTATAACTTTTGATGCTGGATCTGGTGATGGATATAATTCGGGTGATTATAAATTTGCACCATTCACAGTAACAGATTATAATGATGCAGTTAACCCAAGGCAGGTAACCTTTGATTTAAATGGAATTAGTACAAATCCTGGCACAGGTGCTACAGTATCATTTGGATTTGGTCAATTAGTTAAAAATGATTTTGTTGCTAGATTTGAAGCAATAAAAATTGATTCTACATTCATAACTAATGAACCTTTCAAGAAAAATAATAAAGCAGACGCTGATATACAATTAGACTTTATTGATGGCAATAGTGCAAGGATAGTTGTTAGTGGTGCTGAACCAATTGAAGTTACTGATGTATTGAGTGGTAAATTAAGTGGATCTGAAGCAAGAGTTGTTCAAATTACTGAATTTGATGGAAGTTTTAATTTATCTTCTTCTGTTAAGACTTTAGTTGGTTGGAGAGACAATATTGGTATTATTAACGATACCAATCAAGTATTACCTGATAATGACTACTATCAGAACATGTCTTATGCTATTGAGAGTCCTAAGACATATGAAGACTTAATTAACTATGTTAATGATATAGTACACCCAACTGGACTTAAAAACTTTGCAAATACTGAGATTGTAACAGAAGGTACACCTGGTGACTTTATACAACCTGCAGAAGATGCTGGTGGTCTAGTTCTTGACTTTATTGGAGATCCAATGAGACTGGACTCAATATATCCATATGACCTTGCTAGAGACTTCTTATCAGTTGGAAATATCTCCAAATTTGTAGAATTAAGAAATACTAGACTATCTGACTTTATTTTAAACAAAACTAACCGTGTTTTAAATCTTGACGATATTAGTTCTCAATTTGTGTCTAATGAGTCTAATGATCTAAGTGATTTTAGAGTAGTCGCTCAATATCCTGCAGGAAGGTATTTCCAAAGATTCTTAACCCAAACTGTTTTCAAAGCGGAAGATCCTAGAAAAAATCATTATCAAATAAATGAATTTATTTCTATTACCCTAGATCAAGATACATTCTTGATGCAGAAGGCAGAACTTAAGAATTTTGATCAAGTTGGTTTAGGAACAGGATATGCTGAATTTGATACACGGTATGATGCTGGTGTCTCAAAAACAAGACTTATATTCAGACCTAATGAACCATTCGATACTGACTATGAAGTCAAATCATTACAGACTAATTTTGCCGATTCTGTGGGTGTTGGGACAACTGCGTTTGGACATATTAGATTAGATGGTGGTTTGGTTCAGGCAGGTGCTGCGTCTACACTTGGAGTTAGTAGTACAACAAATATTATAGGTGTAACAACTACAAGCATGAAAGCTGCTCTTGTGCAGTTCTTAGCGATTGATAATCCTGGTGCTGGTTCATCTGCTACAAAACAAGTTGATTATCTAGAATATGCAGTAATGCATGATGGAACCGATACTTATTTGACTGAGTTAGGAGCGTTCAATACTAAGCAAAATTTAAGTGGATTATCTGCTCCTGAGTTTATTGGTACATTTAGTTCTGAGATTGATAGTGGTGTTCTTAAACTTAACTTTGAAAATGGTCGTCAAAGAAATGTAAATGTTAAATTTAAGACCATTGCTATTGATCCTTCTGCTGTTGGAGTAAACACAAATTATAGATTTAAGATTCCATTCACACCCGATGGAACTGAAAGAACAGGTAGATTAGAAGTTACTAGTCAAGCAAAAGCAGGTATATCAACAATTGTTGGTATAGCAAGTATTAGAGATTTGAGTGTAAAATCAACAGTCCATGTTGCAATAGGTGAGACACAATCAATTCATCAAATATACTTATTATCTGATCCCGAAAAGAGTCAATCTTTCATATCAGAATATGCAGTTGCTGCTATTGGAAGTACAACTGGAGTTGGTACATTTGGTTCTACCTACAGAACAGATGGTCACCTTAACCTAGAGTTCCATCCTTCTGTTTCTGGTATCGTTAGTATTACAGCGTATAATGAAATTCTTTATAAAGAGAAAGATCCTAATGGTACATTAGATGGTGTTGGAGAATTAAATTATGGTCAAGTATATGAATCTGTTTCACAAAACACATACTTAGGTATTAACAATAGAGATATTAAATCATTTGATCTTACATATAAAGGCGTACCAGTTTATGCTCGTGAGACAAATATTTCTGATCCTTCTCAGATCAACTACGGATTTGGTAGATTTGAGCAAGAACATTTCTTTATGAACTTTGAGCAATTAAGTTATAAGGCAGATTCTAACCTTATTGGTATTGCTGGAACTGGTCTTGTATACTATACAGGTGTTGGTACTGCTCGTCTTCCTGAAACAGTTTACTGTATCAAAGATAATAACAGACAGTTTAGATTAGCATTATCAGAAAGTGATGCTAGAGCAGGATTTGCAGTAACCTTTGTTCCTGATTCTGGTGCAGGTAACCAGCATAGAATCTCTATGAGAAAGAGAGATTCTAAATCTATGTTATCTCTAAGTGGTCTTGTACAAAAACCAATATCATATACATCTATAAGTTATGAATTGGATGTCCCTGTTGCTGGTTTTGTAACTGCATTTGTATTGAGTGGTATTTCATCTATTACATCTGGTGATCTTCTTAAGATTGAAGATGAATATTCCATAGTAAAAACTGTTGGATTTGGTACAACTACTATTGGTCCTGCTGTTGGTATTGGTACTTGGACACTCGTTGAAGTGGAAAGAGGAGCAGTTGGTACTGCTGCTACTCCACACGCTGCTGGAGAGACAGTAAGACTCTTTAGAGGATCATTCCAGATTCTAGACAGTCAGGTTCATTTTACTCAAGCACCTCTTGGTGGTGACACTGGTATTTTGAATCCTAATAATCTACCTTTTGCTAGAGCAACATTTGGTGGTAGAACATTCTTAAGAAATGACTATAGTAAGAACCAACTGTTTGATGATCTATCTGAAAGTTTTGATGGGTTAGAAACAACTTATCCACTTACCTCTATTGGTGCTGCCGTAACTGGTATTGGTACTACTGGTGGTAATGGTGTATTGTTCATCAATAATATCTTCCAAGCACCATTTAGTGAAAATAATGTTAATGCAAACTTTAAGATAATTGAAAATGCTGGAATTGCTAGTGTGCAGTTTACTGGTATTAGTTCCTTTGGATTCACGGATCCAATTATAGACATAGGGGATATTAACGAAAATCAATTGCCTAGGGGTGGTATTATAATTTCTGTGGCATCTACGCCAGGTAGAGGATATGCTCCATTTGTAGGTGCGAAAGTAAGACCTGTTATAAACTCTGCAGGTAATATTATTGATATTGTAGGTGTCCCTACATCAGGACATAAAATTGGTATTAGTACTGCCACATACAATAATATTAATGGTATTATTGAAATAAGTACAGACTGTGATCATGGTTTCTTAATTGGTGATCCTGTCAAGTTAGAAGGACTTGAATTTGCATGTACTGGATATGGTAATACTCTTGGTATAACATCATTCGTATATGATCATATTAGTGGTATTGCTACAATCATAACAGATGCTGCACATGGATTTACTGATCCTAGTCAAGTTGCTATTACTACAGACGGTCTTACATTTACATGTGAGATGGATGGTCAATATACAAATCACACTTATCCAAGAGCAGGTGATCCTGCGGATAATAAGTTCCTTGAGGTAAGGAATGTTACTACAGATACTTTTGATGTGTTTGTAGGTATCACAACAAATGTAGGATTTACTCCTACCAATGCAATCTATGATGCTAATGCTGGCATCATGACAATGACTATTCCTAATCATAATATTGTTGCTGGTACTAGCATCAAGATTAAAGATAATTCACTCTTCTTCAAGTGTGATATGGATGGTAATAGTCAGACTAAATCTTACCCTAGAATTACTGATCCTGTATTTGACACTGCAATATCTGTTGCTTCTACTACTGCTACTGGTATTGCTATAACTGTAGGAACATCTCCTATTGTTAACTACAGTATTACTACTGCAACTTATACACCTACTACTGGATTCCTTGATCTTAATATTGGTCAGCATGGATTAGCAACTGGCACAAATATTAAACTGAAAGAAGGTGGTTTGATCTTTAGATGTAATACAGATAGTTACATATCAACTCACACCTATCCTAGAAATATTATTGATACGCAAACTGTCAATGGTGCAACTTATGATGCCAATGCAGGTATCATGACAGTAACAGTTGTACCTGGCGGTAGATTACTTGGTGATGGTGATTGGATCAAGTTTGATAATGATTCAATATCATTTAAGTGTGATATGGATGGAGGTACATCAACTAAGACATATCCAAGAGCATCTGATCCTGTCAGTGGTAAGTGGTTACCTATAACAGGCATTACAACAACTAGTTTCTCAGTTGATGTTGGTAAGTCTACTGCAGAACCATTTAGTATTTCTAGTGCTATCTACGATCCTACTGCTGGTATAGTAACTGCGACAATTGGTGATCATAACTTCATGACTGGAGTAAGTATAAGATTATCTCCTGAATCATTTGCATTTAGATGTGGTCTTGATACTTATCAAAGTCTACATTACTATCCAAGATCAACTGACACTGTTGGTTACAATACTGCAGTTTCAATTGCTTCAACAACTGCTGATAGTATTTCATTCCAAGTTTTAGCATCACAACCTTCTACAAATATTTCTACACATCACTTTGTTCCAAATACAGGATTAACTGCTGAGACTGGTACACAGTATGATGGTACTGTAGGTATCATGACTGTTACATCTGCTAATCACAATCTAAGTAACGGTGATTGGGTTAGATTTGAGACTGGTTCGGTTACATTTACTTGTGCTAAAGATAACTACTGCACAACACATGCATATCCTAGAGAGACTGATCCTTATAGTGGTAAGTGGACACAGGTATCACATGTTACTACAAATACATTTAGAGTAAATATTGGAGTATCTCCTGACAAATCAGATCATATATTCTCTTCTGGTATAGCAAGTGGTATTACAAGATCACAAATTGTTGGTGGTGGTCCTTACACTCATACCTTCCAAGCAGCAGGTGTTGGTAGTATGGATCAGAAGAGAGATCAGGCGTTTGATGCTCCTATTGGTATTCATTCTGTTGGATCAACTTCTCATACAGCAACTAATGCAGTGTATGATCCTAATGTAGGTATCATGACAGTTACTGTTGCTGGTCATGGATTTATGAATAGTGATAGAGTTAAGTTTGATACTGGAGCAATATCACTTAAGTGTAGTAGAGATGGATATAGAATCGCTCATGCATATCCTCGTGTATCAGATCCAGTTCATGCTAAGTGGGTATCTATTGCAAGCACTACTGTTGATACATTTGCAGTAGATGTTGGAAAGTCTGGACCTAATGATCAATACGAGCATATATTCTCTAGTGCTACTACTGGTGGTATTAAAAAGCAGACTGGATATGTTACTTTACAAGTTGGTGTTTCAACTGATACTAGTGAGCATCGTTATGATATTATGGCAGGACACGAAGCAAGTAACGCTGTTATAACTGGTGGTGGATACGCCCATAGTTTCCAAAGTGCTTTAACTGGAGCAGTTGTTCGTGGTGGTAATTATGCTCACACATTTGTCAGTGCTGCATCAAGTACAATTTACATTGATTCTTGGTCTGGTGCTGCTCTGACTCCAACAAACGCAGTGTACAATCCTACATCAGGAGTCTTACAAATTACTGCTGAGAATCATGGATTAGTAAATCCATCAAACTTTAAGTTGAGTGGAATTGGAGTAACTTGTGTGTATGGTGCTAAAACTTATCCTAGCGGTGTACAAGGTTATTTCTATACAGTTAGAAATGTTACCAACTCTACTAAGTTTACTACTAGTGTTGGTATATCGACTGTTGCACATCAATATGTAAGTGGTGGTGAAGTTAGAATTGGTATTACAACCAATATATTCCCAGATTACGATGAAGAATTAGATATTACAGGAATTGTTTCTACTAAGACATTTAGAGTCAATGCTGGAGTTAGTACTATACCTCACTACTATGTGACTGGTGGTACTGCTGCTCCTTGGTATAACCTAACATTTGGTTCTGGATATAATCAGTTAATGGGAGAATTAGAAGTATGTACACATGATTATGGTGGTATTGGAACTGACGCTTCAATAACTGCAACTATTGGTATTGGTGGAACATTAATTTATCATATTGGTTCTGGTGGAACAAATTACAGTGATACGGCATCTTTAGATGTTGGAGATCCTAATGGAAGCGATCTTAGCATTATTGGAAAATATAGAGAAGGTATTGGTAGCACTACCCTTACTGGTGTTGGTGCTTCTATTACAGTAGATATTATTGGTGTATCAACTACCTATGTTGGTATGTCAACAAGTCCAGAATTCTCCTTGAATCAAGTTTACATCTGGAAGATGACTAAGTTTGGTTATGGATTTAAGAAAGGTGATAAGTTTGAGTTAGCAGGTCTATCTACAGATCCAAAGGCAGGAGATCTTTTTGAACCATTTGAAATTGAAGTTATTGATATCTTTAATGATGATATATCTGCGTGGCAGTTTGGTAATATTGATTACATTGATAATATCAAACCTTTCCAAGATGGAGATAGACTAAGATATCCTCTTTACTATCAAGATCAACTAGTTAGTTTTGAGATTGATAATAATGATCCTGATTCTAGAGAAATTGATCTAGCACCAGTTCTTATGATTTTTGTGAATGGTATCCTTCAAGAACCCAATGTACACTATACCTTCAATGGTGGTACATCGGTAAGTTTTGAGACTGCACCTACAGTTGAGGATGATGTCTTTATATTCTTCTACAGAGGAACAGTAGGTAATGATAGTGTACTATTTGATGTAAATGAAGTTATTAAGATAGGTGACTCACTAGAATTATTCAAGAGTGAGGAACTTGAATTGAATAGAGTTGCTGTTGATGCATCCAACTTTGCACAACAAGAAGAAAGAATTGCTGTTAACATCACAAGTGCATCAGTTTTAGAAACTCCATTCTATCAAGGTTCAGGTGTTAACCCTGATAACTTTAAACCATTCAGATGGAATAAACAAAAAGAAGACAAAATATTTGGTGGTGCTCTAGTTTCTAAAGCAAGAGATACTTTAGAAGCACAGATTGTTCCTACTGCCAATGTTCTTTCTGGTTATGCTGCTACTGCAACAGAATTATTTGTTGATCATGTAGAAAGATTTAGAGACCTTGATGGTCAGTTAACTGGTGATTTTGGACTCTATGTATTTGGTGTTGGTATTGGAACAACAGCAACAGCAGGTGTTAACTGGGAAGTTTGGAATGATATTGATCCATTGAACACAGATGTTCAAGGTTATACTGGTGTTGTTACTGGTATTACAACATCTGCTGGTATTGGTACTGATTTAGGTCTAGTATTCCAGTTAGATATGAATGCTTTGGTCAACTCTCAAAATGCAGCGTATGTTCAGCAGTTCCAAGAAGGATATCCATTCAAATTATTTGCATCTGGTATCAATCCTGCTGCTGGTGTGATAACCAGTGTTGACTCTCATGATTCTGATTCAATTGGTATTAGTACCTTTGAACTTGACAATATATACTATGCACATGGATTGCATTGGGACGGAAGTGCTAGAACAGGTGTTATAACTTGTAATATCCACTCTGGTACTGATGTTACAGGATTAGTTGGTGTTGGATCAACTGCCTTCCCTGCTGCTAGATTTACATGGGGTCGCTTCTCTAGTGCTACTAGAAATGTAGGATACCCACTTGCCCTAACTGTTAAGGGATTAGATTATAACCCTGATTTAGATAACTATCCTGTTGTAAAGAGAACCAATACTGGTCTTCGTAATACAGGAGCACTTGGAAAAACATTATAAATACCAAAATAGTAAGACCTTTAGAGAAAAATTGCAATGGCAGCAATTATAACCGACCAATTTAGAATTATAAATGCCAATAACTTCATGGAAGATGTTACGGCAGGAAATAATTCTTACTATGCATTTTTAGGACTAGCAAACCCAACATATGCTGGATTTGGTCGGACTGATACATGGAATAGTACAACTTTACAACCACCATCACCTACGGATAGTATTCAATACAATAACCATGTGTATGATACTATGCTTTTTGGTCGTAAAGTTTTTCCTGGTGATGTTAGAAGATTAGTCAAAAAGATTACATGGACAAAGGGTACATCCTATGACATGTATCGACATGATTATAATACAAATAACAGATCGCTAGTTTCTAACTCTAGTAGACTTTATTCGTCAAACTACTATGTGATGAATAGGGACTATAGAATCTATATTTGTATCAATAATGGATCTGCTGGTATATCAAGTCTTGCAAGTGCATCTCTTGATGAACCCACATTCACTGATCTAGAACCATCTGCTGCTGGTGTTAGTGGTGACGGTTATCTTTGGAAATATTTGTTCACGGTTCCTCCTGCAGATATCGTCAAATTTGACTCTACGGAATATATTGCTGTTCCTAATGAATGGAGCACATCAACTAATAACGATATTTCAGTTGTTAGAGACAATGGTGATTCTGATACTAACAACAATCAAATTAAGGTCGTATCAATTGATGAAACTGGTACTGGATATAGTTTCTTATCTAGTCCTATCGAAGTTGATATTATTGGTGATGGTTCTGGAGGAAAAGTTAGAATCTTGACTAATACAAATGGTCAAGTTATTTCTGCTCAAGTAACTAATGGTGGTAAAGGTTATAGTTATGGAAGGGTTGACCTTTCTTCTATTAATGGTAGTGCCACAAAGTTTTCTAGATTAACACCTATTATTCCTCCTTCTAAGGGTCATGGATTTGATCTTTATAAGGAATTAGGAACTGATAAAGTTCTGATTTATACTAGGTTTGATGCTTCATCATATGATTTTGCAAGTGATACTATATTTGCACAGGTTGGATTGATTAGAAATCCAACTGCTATTGGTGCTGCTGGTACAAACTTCTTACAAACTTCTGAATTCTCTGCTCTAAAAGCATTTAAGTTTACAGGAGATGTTTCACAGGTATTAGGAGTTGGCACAGCAATTACACAAAATATTTCTGGCGTTGGAACTGCTAGAGGTTATGTTGCATCATATGATATTGATACTAAGGTGATTAAATACTTCCAAGATCAAAGTTTGGTGTTCAACCAATCTACCTTTGATAATACGGATAGTGTTAATGTTGCTGGTCAAGCACCAGTATTGGAATTCCAATCAACTGCTGACGCTGTTACTAGTACTTCATTCAGTGTCAATGTAGATCAAACCTTTAGTGGTATATCTACAACAACACCTTCTGGTAAGGTTGTTGATCTCGGTGTGCAATTCACGAACGGTGTTGCAAATGCTGAGATAAATAAAAGAAGTGGAGAGATCATCTACCTTGATAATAGACCTGCTATTACAAGAAATGTTCGTCAAAAAGAAGACATCAAGATCGTATTAGAGTTCTAAAAAATGCCACAACAGACTAACCTGAATATAAGTCCCTATTACGACGACTTTGACAGAACCGACAATTACCATAGAGTTCTGTTCAAACCAGGATTTCCTGTTCAAGCTCGTGAACTTACGACTCTGCAGTCTATCATGCAGAATCAGGTTGAGCAGTTTGGTAGTCATATGTTTAAAGAGGGATCCGTTGTGGTTCCTGGTGGTGTTACCTATGATGGTCAATATTTTGCAGTAAAATTAGATCCTACACATTTAGGAACAGATGTTGAAGTTTATATAGAACAACTTATAGGTAAAAGGATTAAAGGAGAAACATCTCAGATTACAGCAAAGGTAGTTGACTATGTAACCTCTAGTAATTCTAATGAAGGAGTACCTACATTATTCGTCAAGTATCAGCAATGTGGTCCTAGTGGAGATTTTTCATTCTTCCAAGACTCAGAGCTTTTATTGTTAGAAGAACCAATCATATATGGTAATACAACTTTAAATGCAGGTTCTACATTTGCATCTACAATTGCATTAGACTCTTGTACTATTGGTTCATCAGCGAGTGTTTCTAGTGGTGTTTATTTTATAAGAGGGGCATTTGTAAGGGTCAATCAACAAACAATTATACTAGAACAATATTCTAATGGTCCTTTTTATAGGATTGGATTGCAGGTAGTAGAGAGTGCTGTTAACGCAAAAGATGATCCTGATCTATATGATAATGCTAAAGGATTTTCTAACTTTGCAGCACCAGGTGCTGATAGACTTAAAATAGAACTTAAGTTAACTAAGAAAAATTTATTTGATTATAATGATACTGACTTCATTGAGATAATGAGGGTCAGAGCAGGTAAGGTAGAAACACATACTAATAAGGATACAAACTATAATTTAATTAGAGATTACATTGCTAAAAGGACTTCTGATGAGTCAGGTGATTATACACTAAATCCATTCTTTATTGATGTTAAAAATAGTCTCAATGATAGACAAGGTAATGATGGAATTTACTATAATAATGAGGTAACTCAAGAAGGTAATACACCCAATGATGATCTTGCGTGTGTAAAAATATCTGCTGGTAAAGCATATGTTCAAGGTTATGAATGGACTACAGCAGGACAAACTATTGATGTAGATAAACCAAGAACTACATCTGATTTTAATAGAGAAACATTTTCCTTTAGAATGGGAAATCAAATCAGAGTTAATAATGTTGCTGGTATTACTACATTTAGAAATACTATTGATTTAGAAAGACAAGATGGTGCAAGTGGTTCAATAAAAATTGGAGAGGCAAAAGTATATAACTTTGGTTTAGTAGATGATAGTTATAAAAATGCATCTACTGATTTTGATCTATTCTTATTTGATGTTCAAACATATACTGTATTGGAGTTGAATGATAATGTAACAGCAAATCAAGTAAATGTTTCTGCATTCATAGAAGGTAATGAGAGTGGTGCTACAGCGTATGCTGTTAGTGGTGCAGGTAGTAGTTCAATAACAGTAACTCAAACATCTGGAAATTTCCAAGCAGGTGAGCAAATAATTGTTAATGGTAGAAAACAGAATCTTAGTAGAACTATTGAGAGAGTTCAATCTTATGATATTGATGATGTCTCTAAGATTTCACAGTCTGGAAATTCATTCACTGCCAATAAAAAATTAGTTGATAAAGTTCCTTTTGGATTTACTCCTACTGATTCAGTCAGAATTACTACTGGTGGTGTAGTAAGTTGTCCTGGTAGAACTTTTGAAAGATTTAAACCTGGTGATATTATTAGATATCAATTGCAGGGTTCTGCTTTAGTAAGACAGAATGTTGTATCTCTAGTTGCTACAGATGGTTCTGATATGACCGTTGTGGCAATTAATGATGTTAGTAACCTATTTGATGGTGGACTGCCTGGTAGTACCTATGAAGGACAATTTAGGATAGGTGTTCAGGATTTAGGTTCTCAAGATAACACTGGTTTATTTTTACCTCTACCAAAGAAACATATTTCTGATCTTGATTTTACTGGATCTGAAATTCTTTTATCTGAGCAAGTAACAGGAGAATCCACTGATGCTAATGGTGTTCTTGTAGTACCTATTGCATCAGTAGGTATAGATGATTGTACTTTTGTTGCCTTTGATCAAGAGAGATATCAAGTACAATATTCTAACAAAACTATTGCACAGATTGATTCATCTCAAGTAGTAATTACTTCTAATACTTTAACTATCAATGGTCTAACTTTCTCTCAAAGCAATGTTAAAGTTAATGTGACTGTTGCTAAGAGCAATATCAAGAACAAAGTTAAAAACTTCCAAAAGAGTGAAACTATTGATGTAACATATTCAAATAACGAAGGTTCTGGTACAACTGCTGGACAAACTTTAAATGATGGATTAACTAATAGTCAACTATATGGTACTAGAGTACAAGATCAAAAGATATGTTTAAATTATCCTGATGTCAATGAAGTAATTTCTATCTACGAATCATTAGATAAAAATGCTCCTGTTTTAGATAGGTTGGTATTTACTTCTACTGATAGTATATTCTCAGAAGCACTTGTTGGTGAAGATATTATAGGTGCTAATACAAACGCTGTTGCAAGAGTTGTATCTATTGACTCTGGTAATAGTAGAATAGAAGTCGTATTTAAAACTGAAGACAAATTCAATCTATTAGAAACCTTAAACTTCCAAGAGTCAAATGCTGTTGCTACACTTCAAGCATTTGTACCTGGCAAATATAAAGATCTTACAGATCTATATCTTTTAGACAAAGGACAAAAAGATCAATATTATGATTACTCTAGTATTGTTAGAGTTAATAATGGTTACATTCCATCTAAAAGATTATATGTTGTGTTTGATAGGTATGAAGTTCCATCTACAGATACTGGAGATTTCTTTACTGTCAGCAGTTATGATTCAGATAGGTTTAGTCATGATATTCCTAGAATTGGTAAAGGTCAAACAAGATCTAGCGACACTCTAGATTTTAGACCAAGAGTTCCTGTCTTTACTCCTGCTTCAGCATCGTTCTCTCCTTACTATCAAGGTAGTAGAGTATTTGCTGATGCTCCTAGAAGGATTGCAACTCCTAACGAATCATCAGAATTTGGATTCAAACATTACTTGGGTAGAATTGATAAATTAATATTAAAAACAAGCGGTGCTTTAATAGTAGAAAAAGGAACTCCTGCTGCTAATCCTAAACCACCAGTAGATTGTCCTACAGGTATGACATTGGCAACTATTGTAATGCCAGCATATCTCTATGATATTGAAAATGTTAGAGTTTATTTGATTGACAATCGTAGATATACGATGCGTGATATTGGTAAGATTGAAGATAGAATAGAAAACTTAGAAAAGGTTACTTCACTATCTCTATTAGAACAAAAAGTTGCTACTTTACAAGTTAAAGATGCTGATGGACTTGATAGATTTAAGAGTGGTTTCTTTGCAGATTCATTTAAATCAACCATGTTCGTTGATGAATCTTCACCTATTGATGTTGATAAGGAAAGAGGAGAATTAAAACCCCTTAGAGATTTACAATCTATTGATATGCAGTTGCTACCTGCAACTAATCTACCACCTGAACAGTTAGATTTATCACAAGATTTTGATTTATTAGATTCTAATACTAGAAAGACTGGTAGAATGATCACACTAGATTATGAGGATGATCTATTTGTTCAGCAGAACTTTGCTACAAGAGTTGAAAATCTAAACCCATTCTTTGTACATAAGTTTATCGGTGATCTAAGTCTTACACCTGTTAGTGATAACTGGATTCATACAGAAAGAACACAGAATCTCTTTACTCAAACTATTAGAAGAACTTCTTATGATACTAGACTATCGTTAACAAATGTTGATGGTGGATTTGGTGACGATGAAATGACACTAAGCACCAACGAGTCATCTAGTGTTGAGAGAGATGATATTCGCTCTGAGAATACATTCATCGCAAGTGAAACATTTGATCCATTTATTAGGTCTAGAAATATTCAATATGATTGTACTGGTCTAAGACCTTTTGCAAGATACTTTATATTCTTTGATGATATCAGCACTGTTGATGTAATTCCTAAAGTTATAGGAATAGAAGGTGTTACAGGATCTTTCACTGTTGGTGAAACAATTACAGCGTTAGTTAATGGAGAAACTTATAGATTTAGACTTTGCAGACCAGATCATAAAGAAGGACCATTTGCATCTCCAACAAGAACTTATGAAACCAATCCTTTGAACAGGGATGAGACATTACCTGATTCATATTCTCAAGGTTCTACTGCAATCAATATTGACCTTGCTGCATTAACTAATGCTGCACAAGGAGACTTCTTTGGATATTTACCTGTAGGAACTATTATTGCTGGTGAGACTAGTGGTGCTCAAGCAACTATTTCAGATCTTGATTTAAGAACTGATGCTTGGGGAGATCTCTACGGAGCTGTATGGATTAGAAATCCTAATTCATCACCCATACCATTGGCAAGAGTTAGATCAGGTGAAAGAGAATTTAGAATTACATCTAGTAATACAAACTCAACTGGATTGAGAGGTAGTAGTTTAATATCAAATGCATCTGCAATATACACTGCTGTAGGAACTACAAGACTAATACAAACTGATGTTAGAGTTACAACTCTAGAAACTACGACAGTACAGCGTGATTACGGACTGACCTTTATTAACCGAAGACCGCCCCCACCACCTCCACCACCACCTCCTGTCATTATTGAGAACACTACAATAATTGATAATACTGTTACGGAGATTGTTGAGGTTACAAATAATGTGCCTGTGCCCGTTATTGTTCCTGTTCCAAATCCTGTTCCCGTACCAGTACCTGTACCAGTACCTGTTGTAGAAAGTCAGGATGATGATCCTCTTGCACAATCATTCGTTGTGGATGAACATGGTGCTTATGTAACTGCTGTTGATGTTTTCTTTGCTACTAAAGATAACGATCCTACTCGTGCTCCTTTTGCTCAAATTAGAGCAATGGAACTTGGCATCCCTAAAGGAGAAATCCTTACGCCTGATGCACATGTATCGATAGATCCTGCAAATATAGAAGTATCAACTGATGCATCTGTAGCGACTAGATTTACATTCCCTGCTCCAATTTGGTTGGAACCTGCTAAACCTTATGCTTTAGTTGTTGGTGCTCCTGCAAATGGATATGAGATCTTTACTGCTGAAATGGGTCAAACTGCCATCAACGCACAATCTCTACCTAATGCTTCTGGAAGAGTGTATTCAAACCAATTCTTAGTTGGTTCACTTTACAAGTCACAGAATGGTCGTGAATGGACACCATGTCAATTTGAAGACATGACATTCAAGATTTATAGAGCGAAATTTAGTTCTACTGATGGTGTTGTTACATTCCAGAACCCACCAATTAGACCTAATAATGGTGTACTCAATGCCTTGAATAAAAATCCTATTGAAGCACTTCCCAAGAAAGCTGCTGTTGGTTTTACAACCACAACAAATGCTGGATTGATTGGAACAGTATTCACTCAGGGTAGAAAGGTAGGAGATAGCACTGCTAGTTACCGTTATGGATTTATTGAAGATGCTGGTGGTCCTGCAACTGGTGTTGTAGGTATTACCACAAATGGATCTAATTATGGAACACCTATAGCACAAGTTAGAACCTTCAACATTACTGGTGAAGGAACTGGACTTAAGTTAGGAGTAACAGTTGGTGCTGGTAACTCAACAATTACTGCTGCAACAATTGCTGTTGCTGGTAATGGATATAAAGTTGGTGATATGGTTGGTGTCGTAACTGCTGATATGAGTGGTAGTGGTTCTGGAGTCAGAATCGGTATCAATTCTATTGCAGGTCTTGACACTCTATATCTAACTGGTATTCAAGCAGAAGAGTTTACTGCTGGTGGTGATTTAACTTACTTCCACGAGGCAGGTACAGTTGTTGATTCTGGAACTGATGTATACAGATATGATGCTACTGGTAGTGTTTACACTGGTGAGTATGCAAGAGTATCTTACTTCAATCACGGAATGTATGGTATAGGAAACAAAGTTGCAATTAGTGGCGTTGAACCTAATACTTTACCATCAACATTATCTACTTTAGTCAATTCTACTACTACCAATATTTCTATTGGAGATAGTACAGGATTCGATGTATTTGAAGGAGTATTAGTTAGTGCAGCAAATACTGCATACGCTTTGATTAATAATGAAATTATATCTTATACTAGCGTTGGTATCAATACTCTTGGTGGTATTGTAAGAGGTATTAATAATACCCAGTCAATCAACCATGCGTCTGGTTCTATTATCAAAAAGTATGAGTTTGGTGGAGTTTCTCTAACCAAGATTAATACTGAACATGATGTAGAATCTCAAGAGAAAAATATGGATGATTTATTGATTAAAGTTGATAGAGAAGGTAGGTCAGTTGATATCTCTGGTATCAGTGTACCTCAACTCTCATTCAGTGAGGAAGTCTTTGGTGGCGGTATCGCTGCTCATGCGTCCAAAAACATCCAGTATGATACAATAACCCCATTGTATGATATAACTACACCTGGTGCTTCTGACAGTGCTACTGTGAACATTAGAACTGTTAGTGGAACTAGTGTAGATGGTTCTGAGACCTCATTCACCGATCTTGGATTTATTCCTGTTGGTCTTAATGAAGAAACTAAACTTGACACTACAAGAATAGTTGCATCTGAAGTTAATGAGTTAAGTAAATTAACTGGTTTGTTTAGAAATAAATCTCTAACAACTAGAATCGCAATGTCTAATGGTGGTAACTTCTGGAGTTCTCCAATGTTATGCCTTGATACTGCTAAGATGTTATTCTCATCTAATAGACTTAACAAACCTATTGCAGATTACTCAATTGATCCTAGAGCAAATGTTATCTATGGAGATTTACATACTTCATATTACATGTCTAAGATTATTAAAATCAAACAACCTGCAACTTCATTAAAGGTTATCTTTGATGCCTTTAGACCTGCATCTGTTGATTTCAGAGTAATGTATAGTTTGATCAGAGGTGATTCTAGTGAAGTTGATCAATCATTTGATCTCTTCCCAGGTTACTTTAATTTGGTAGACACTGATGGAGATGGGTTTGGAGATAAGGTAAGACTTACTCTACCTGGTCCTGACGGTAATCCAGATAAGTTTATTAACCCTGAATCTAGATGGAATGAGTATCAGTACACTGCTAACGATTTAGCACCTTTCACAGGATTTATTATTAAGGTTGTGATGAATGGTACTAATCAAGCAGAGATACCTATCATTAAAAATGTAAGGGCGTTAGCACTAGCATAATGCAGAGAGTTGAAGGACACCCACACTTGTATAGAGACGAGAAATCAGGAGCTATCGTAAACACCGATAGCTCCTCTTATACTGCCTACATGCAAGCAAAAAATAAAAAACAACTTGAGAGAGCTGAACTAGATAGTATGAAAGAAGAGATCTCTGAGATAAAGAGTATGCTCGCAAAAATTGTAGAGAAATTATGAGAGACGGACACACAGAATTTTTAAAATATCACTATGGTGATGCTGGACCTTCTGAAGTTAATGATATAGAAATACTAAAAGCTAGTGTAGAAAGACTCGAAAACAAGGTGGATACACTTTTAGTAGAGATAAAGAAACTAAATACCTTATAGGATAATAGTCAGCATTAAAGATGGCAGTTTTTGTCTCTAACTTGCAGATAGAATCGGGTACTGAATTTGAACATTTATTTGCTCTTGGTGATAACGATAACAATACTACCCTAAATCTGTCGGGTTTTTCAGTAAATTCACAACTGCGGAAGTGGGCAGGTAGCAACAGCTATGTTGCGTTTGCCTCGACAATATCTAGTGCCACTGATGGAGAGATACAAATCTCTATGGCATCAAGCATAACAACCGATATCAGACCAGGTCGCTATTTGTATGATGTTGTTTTGACAGACAATACTGGTTCTAAAGTAAAGGTCGTTGAAGGAATGATCAATGTTAGAGCAGGGGTAACAAGGTAATGCCATCATTACGAATTGGTACTGGCAGCCAAGTTAAGGTTATTGCCAGTGGATCACTAGGAGGAGGAGGCGGTGGAGGTAAACTAGTTTTACTATCCGATGTAAACGCTAATGCCTTAACAAATGGTAGTTTTCTAGTTTACGACTCAGCGTCTGCTAAGTTCGTAACACAGACCACTCTGCCAACCACTACTGTTGACGGAGGAGAATACTAAATGTCTGCTACTATTCTAATTAAGAGGACGCAAGGAACCTCTCCACCAACCGCAGCACCAGTTGGAACTGGTGTATCTTTTGGTGAACTAGTTTACACCTATGATGTTACAAATGTAGGTGCTGGTAAGTCTTACAAGAAATTATATATTGGTGACCCTTCGGGTAATACAGCAGCTCCCATACCGATTGGTGGTGAGTACTATACACAAATGCTGCCCGATAACCCTGCAGACTTTGGTAAACCAACTGCATCTAAAGCGGTTATTCTTAACCCTTCAGGGCAAATTGTATCTTGGAATGTTCAAACTGATTTAGTTGTTGGATCTGCAGCCACTGTATCTGGTGACCTAACAGTAGGTGGACAGTTAAATGTAACAGGAGATATTTCATATGACGAGGTAACTGGTAGAAATATTCAGATCAATGGTATTGGTACTATTGCCACTCTTGGCATTACATCAACACTTGATACTCCATACTTTACAAACAGAGTTGGTCTTGTCAGTGCTATTGCTGGTGTTGCTGGTACATATAATGATTGGAATGCTACATCTGCACAGTTTGAGCAGATTAATGTAAGTCATGCTACGACTACTAAGAACTTAACTATTAGTGGTATCTCAACTATTGAGAACAACTATGACTTCAGAACTCAGTTAATTAGAGTTGGTAGAGAAGCAGGTAAATTAGAGACTGATGGTAATGACCGTCAGGGTATGTTCATTGGTAACTACGCTGGTAATCAAGCTGGTTTAGCAGCAGATACTAAGAGAAACATTGCTATTGGTAACAGTGCCTTCCAAAAAGGTGGTCAAACTAAAGCAGAATCTAATATTTTCTTAGGTAACTTTGCTGGACAAGAAGCAGAAGGTTCACATAACATCTATATTGGTGATAAAGTTGGACAGGATTTAGGTTCTCAATCTGTCATTACTTATGGTGAGACTGGTGATGCGAGTAGTATTTCATTCTCTGATACTAGTTCTCTAACAAATGATCCATATGCTTACAGAGTATATGGTACTACAGATAATTTTGCTAACCTAGAAGGTGGTGACTTTGCAATTGCTATCCAGAGTCTTGGTGACTTAGGAACAATTAATAATGCTGTTACTGGCAACCTATCATTTAACATTGGTACTTGTACTAATGCTCATCTAGCAAAATTAATTGGTCAACAGTTTACAGTTAAGGGGCAGGATAATTTTGCTTTATTAACTGATCTAAACGATGCTATCTACCTATCAACTGGTAGTATTGGATTAACTGATACCTATGGATTCTTAGTAGTAAGAGCTGGTATCACAACAAATAGTGGTAAGGAAGATCACGATCAGAACATTGGTATAGGTAGACAAGCACTATGGGGTGCTGGTATATCAACCAACCAAAGTAATAATATTGCTATTGGTGCATTTGCCCTTTACAATGTAATGGGTAGTGATAATGTTGCCATTGGTAATTCTGCTGGTGCTAATAACACTGGTAATAACAATGTTATCATTGGTAAAGGACAAGATGTTAGATATCCAGAGCAAGATGATCAGTTAATAATTGGTTCAGGTGATGTTAAGTGGGTTTCAGGTAATAGTGACGGTTGGGTTGGTATTGGAACCACAACTCCTACAGCGTTGCTCGATGTAGATGGTGATGTCAACATCACTGGTGTTGCTACTATACCTCAATTAGATGTTAATGATATTGGTATTGAGGATATCAAGATCACTGCTGGTTTAGCAACTGATCTAGCAATCACATATGCCAAGATTCAAACTGGTATTATTACAGATCAAACTGGTACTGCAGCAACAATTACCAGAGCTGATTTTGTTGATGTAGATGTAGAAGATATTAAAATTACAGTTGGTCTTGCTACTGATTTAGCGGTAACTAACTTAGTCAATCAAGTTGGTATTATAACAAATGCTTATATTGATGTAGGTGTTGTAACATCTTATGTTGGTACTTATTCAACTATCAGTGTGGTTGATATTGAGACCCTAGATGCGAAGCAAACTAATATAACTGGACTTGCTGTAACTGATACAGTTGGTACTGCTGCTACTATTACTAATGTTGATTTTATCAACGCAGATATTGAGCAAGCAAAAATTGTTGCTGGTTTAGCAACTGACTTTGATGCAACTTATTTCCGTAATGAAGTTGGTCTAACAACTAACGCATATATCACGGTTGGTGTTGTTACATCTCTATCTGGTTTTGGTGTTACTTATACTCAAGCAGACTTTGATTACATGGATGCCGTTTACGGCAAGATCACTGCTGGAGTTGTTACTTCTTTAGTCAGTACATATTCTACTATCACTGACTTAGATGTTACAAGAGATGCAAGAGTTGGTGGAGCACTAACTGTTACTGGTAACACTTTAATAAAGGGTAATCTTGATGTTGAAGGAACAACATCATACCTGCAAAGTGCTATCATGCAGGTCAATGATAAGAACATTGAACTTGGTGTAACCACTTCTGGATCTGCCTCAGATGCTTCCGCTTCTGGTGGTGGTATTACTTTAAAAGGTACTACTGATAAAACTATTGAGTGGGATCTAACAAGAGGTGCTTGGACTGTTAACCAAAAATTCAATCCTGCTGCTGATGACACTCACGATCTAGGTACTACAGATAGAGAATGGAAAGATATTTACATTGATGGTACAGCACATTTAGATGCTGCTGATATTTTAGATGCTAAGATTACTGCTGGTATCATTACATCTCAAGTTGGTACTTATGCAACTATAACAGTATTTGATACTGAGACTGCTGATCTTAACGATGTTAAGGTTACAACTGGTATCATTACATCATTGGTTGGTACATATGCTACCATTACGACCTTTGATACTGAGACTGCAGATCTTAAAGATGTTAAGATTACTTCAGGTATCATTACTGACATTGTTGGTACTGCTGCTACAATCACAACGATTGATGCGACTGAAGGAGATATAGTAAATGCTAAGATCACTGCTGGTGTTGTAACATCATTGGTTGGTACTTACGCAACTATCACAACAGCACATATAACAACTCTTAGTGCTGATAACTTAAGTTTTACTGGAATCGCTGTTACTGATGTTGTCGGTACTGCAGCAACTATTACAACTCTCGATGTACAAGAAGGAGATATTGTTAATGCTAAGATCACTGCTGGTGTTATAACATCAATAGTTGGTACTTATGCCACTATCACAACCTTTGATACTGAGACTGCAGATCTTAAGGATGTCAAGATTACCTCTGGTATTATCACAGACATCGTTGGTACTGCTGCATCTATAACTACAATTGATGTTTCTGACCTTGATGCATTAACTGCTAAGATCAATGCTGGTTATATAACTTCTCTATATGACTCTACTGGAGTCGTTGGTATCAATACTCAGCATATTTTAAGTACTGATGATGCTGGAACAATAACATGGCGTGAACCTGCACAGATTGGTATTGCTACTATCAATGCAGCAACAGATGTATGGTTTGTTGATAAACATGGTGTTGATGACAATGCACCTTCTCGTGGACGCACTGACGATAGACCATTTAAAACAGTTGCTTATGCACTGTCAAGAATAAGTAATATTTACGATCATACATTTGTATCTGCAGCAAGTAATGCTGTCAATGTACAAAGTGGTGCTGAGTCTGGAAACGAAAAAACGCCTAACGGTGCTGTATACGAACAAGGTACAGGTAAATTAACATTATCATTTGGATCTGCTCATGGATTGTCAACTGCTGATACTATCACTCTTGATAATAATTCATTAACATTCACATGTTCAAAAGATAATAATGGATCTAACCATACTTATCCAAGAGCAACTGATCCTATTGCAGGTGTAACAACTGCTGTTACTGTAATAAACAGTACATCATTTAGTCTTAATGTTGGTAAGTCACCAAACATTATAGGAGAGAATGAAGTTCTAACCATTGGTGGTGGTGTATATGAAGAAGTATTCCCACTAACAGTTCCTGCTGGATTGACTGTTAAAGGTAGTGGTCTTAGAGCGACAAAAATTAAACCAACTACTGCTACTAAGCAGAAAGATGGATTCTTATTGAATGACAGATCAGTTGTTGAAGACTTAACTATTGCTGAGATGTACTTCAATACATCAGCAAATGAAGGTTTTGCTTTCAAGTTTGCTCCTGGTATTGCTGTTACTGCTAGATCACCTTATGTACAGCGTGTAACTGTATTCAATAAAGGTAGCAATGTAACTGCTACTGATCCATATGGATATAATTCTGCTGATTCTAATCCATCATCATATATTGCTGGTGCTGGTGCATACATAGATGGTTCTGAAATGGCAGCAGGATCCATTGAGGCAGCGATGCTCTTCAATGAGGTTACATTTATCGTACCAAACAGTCAGGGTGTTGTAATAACCAACGGTGCTCGTTCAGAGTACTTGAATGCATTTACATACTTTGCATCTGAAGCGATCAAAGGTGTATCTGGATCTCTTGGTATTCACTCTGCAGGTAAGACTAGATTAAGATTAACTGGTATTACCACAGTTGGTGTTGGTAACACTGTTACTCTATTTGATACTGATGGAACTACTGGTTTAGGTACTGCAGTTGTTGCTAACTATGATGGCACATACCTAGAGGTAACTGGCAAACAAACTGGATTTGAAGTTCTTAACGCTAGAACCGCTAAGACAGTAACATTTAATGATGGTGCTCAACTAGACACATCTGTTAAGAAGTTTGGTACTGCATCACTTAAGTTAGATGGTACTAATGATTCTATTAGTGTTCCTTCTAGTGGAGATCTTGGATTTGGAACTAACACAGACTTCACAGTTGAATTCTGGGCATACTCAAATACAACTGGACTCTCTAGTGCAACTCTCTTTGACTTAAGAGATAATGGATCTGATACTAACGGTCTAAGTCTTGC
>CEVS01026804.1_pt1 | contig 45507 bp, 73 predicted proteins | sample 361571 | NCBI WGS metagenome assembly CEVS01 (sample SAMEA2623850, study PRJEB7988) | marine metagenome | isolation source: saline water (ENVO:00002010), including | reverse complement strand
TGGTGGAAATTAATCGGTGGATAATAAATCTTTTATATACGTTTGACCAAACGCGTTTTTTTGATCTAAATTTGAACTTTTCAAGTCATGTACATGTAGTTGAATAATTGCATAATGAAGTATTTTCATTAAATCTTTCCTTGCTTCAGAATGACTACCTTTCTTTCCATAACGTTGTGCATATTTTAAAATATTACCAATACAAAATCCTGTGCCGTGCCCGCCATCAACGATAAATTCTGCTGCTTGGAATTTTTCTTTAGAGTAATGACTATTATATGTTGAATCTATATGTGTGGCTAAATCTCTTATAGCTTTGTCTTCATTAAATTTATAATCTATTTTCATGTATTTTCCTTGTACCAAAGTGTGGCAGCATCCATAATCATATTGGTATACTTTATTCTATAACCACTACCAGCTTTTAGATCTTCGATGCTAATTAATTTTTTATGCGGATGAGTAACCTTATCCCACTTTTCAATAAGATTTTTACAGAGAGTGTCAAATTGGTAATCAGTTAATACTGATTTATCTTTTTCATAATAAAGATATGATGACATTAAAAAATATGCCATCATTCTATTTGGGGATAAATTTTCTATCATCTCCAATTTTTTCTATCAGTTTCATTTTCATAACCAAATGTGTATTCAGCAACTTGAAGTGGATCCATTTGTTCAGCTTCAATTTTGATACCGTGACTTGTACCCATTGGCCAATAATGTGGATCATAAGGTCGACCGTAGTAGCGATCTGCACTACCACGATCTAAAGGAGAACCGTGTTCAGCTTTTGCTCTTAAATCGTGAAAACATTTTTTTGGATCAAACATATCTGCCTCTAATAATTCTCGTATTTCCATTGGTATATTCATTATATATTACTTCCTACATATTGCATTAATGACCACCATGTATATTGTGATCCTTGTCCAAAATCTAACCAACCTAATGCAAATACTATAAGCAATAAGCCACTAAATAAATCTTTAAGCATGTCCTTGACCCTCAACTTCAAATAAATAATCATGTACATTATATTCATTTAAACCAGTCATTTCGACATTCTGAACTTTTAATATTTTTTTAGCTGCAGTATCAATGCTGATATGACCGTCACCTAAAGTTGTGATAATATCATCAATTTCGATTTCTGCCTGTTCTTCGTAATATCTTTTTTGTGCTGACATTAAACTAACCCTTCTAATACAGTAAAAGCTTTTTCAAATAAATCGTGTACAGCTGAATCATACTCGAAACCAGATTCTACACCGAAATCAAAACTTGAAGAAGTTCTAAATGAATCAAAATATCCAAAAGTAATAAAAGCTTCTGCTAATTCTAATGGATCGTTAGATGCACATACAATTCCTGTATTATTGTGAAGTTCTAATTTACCTTCACCTGCGCTTAAATAATGTATTTTATCAAATATTGGTGTATCAATCATAATATAATTTCTCCTTGTTATAGTATTAATATAACACTTTTTTTAGAAATGTAAACCCCCTAAATGCGTTTTTTTCAAATTAATTTAATATTGTTACATATATGTAGCATTTGGCTCTGGGAGAAGGATTCGAACCTTCACGTCAGATAAATAACTTTTTACACTTATTATTATCTAACGGTCGATAAACAGTCGACTGCGTCTACCAATTCCGCCATCCCAGATTAGTTTATGCAGCTAACTTAGTTTTAACTCTATCCATCGCAGAAATTATTCTTGTTACACCTATTCCACCACCAACTCTTGGAAAGAAATCAAATTTTAAAAATTCGTCAAGTTCTTTTTGCACCCGTTTTTTTCCAAATAAATCGAAAAGCAATGAGGCATATCCACCATCTGAAATAGTTTCAAACGTGTGTCTCATTTGATCTATATCTGTACTTCTTTCTGCTGATCCAATTGTTTCCATACCATCTAATATAACGTCAATCTTTCGACTCGTTTTCCCATCTTCGTTTCTTGTCATATTCCAAAAAGGGGAAGTGTGTTCCGGAAATTTAGTAATCATTCCAAAGTCAATTTGTTTTTCGTGATAATTATCAAGTTCTTCTGTACCAAATTCTGTGCACCAATCTTCATATGTTTTTTCTTCTAATTTAGGAAATCCCATATAATCACACAATTCATATTCTAATTGTTTTAAATTATCGATATTGCCTGGCATTTCAAATTCAAACATTGGGAAGATTGTTTCATGTCTTCCTTCTATTGGATTAGGTTCTTGTCTATAACTTGTAGAAAGACAAAAGAAACCAGGAGATTCTGGACTACCATTTTTTAATAGTTCATATTCTAACCACATTTGTCCGGTTTGAGGTAATGGCCATATATTACCATCATAATTGTATATTGCAACTGTTTCAGGATCTTCACACGCAGCTAATATGCTTAATCTATTTTGTGTATGTACTTCTAAGAAATTCTTTTCTTGCAAAAAAAAGGACCGTAAACGGCCCACTGTCTCAGAAAATTTTATTGGATCAATTATCTTTGTCATTTTTACTCCTTTTTTAGAGTTTATTTATACGTTATTATCTAACACTTGAAAATATTTCTGAAATAACCTTTGCACATTCAAGTGCAACAAGTCTATGTTCTTTCTGTGTTCCATTCGATGATCTTAATTCTATAAAATGAATCCAAGATCTTAATGTTCCGTTCATATATAATCTGCTTTTAGTTAATCCTTCTGGTAAAACTGCACGTGCCTGTTCTTTTGCGATACCATGTTCAACAGCCCATTTATAGGCCTCTTTACATTGATTTATGATACCAACTTGTCGTCTTTGCCATTCAGTAATTAATTCTTCTTTTGATTTATCTCCTTGTATACTAGGATCGTTTTCTATTTCAATACTATTTTGTCTATTTGTTTTATCTTGTAATCTGCATTCTTTAGTCACAAAAGATAAGTCATCAGTAGGATCAGCATATCTTTGACTAAATTCTTGAAATGAAAACGATCGGTGTCTTAACATCTGTCTAGCAATATCTCGAGTTGTTTCTATCTCCAAGCAAGCGCTAACCATTTCGAAGGGCGACCAGTGTTTGTTTTTGATAAGGTAACGTAAGAGCTTTTCTGACGTTTTTTTGTTGGTTTGGTTCGATGGATTGGAAACACGGGCGCAATACGCAATGAGATCTTGGGCATCATCTACTCCTTCCATAGTTTCATACGGTTTACTATAACTTATAAGTTTTATATTCATGTTGTAACTTCTAATTCTTGAATTAATTGTTTAACAACATCTTCAGTTACACATGATACCATATGTGGTTTATTATCTGGTCCAAATTCTTCAAAAAGTCTACGCATTATTGGAAATGCGTTAATTTGACTAAATCTAGCACACTGATTCCATGTATCAAATTTATGTGAGTCAAACACATAAAGATCACGTGTACCACTTTCAGCATTAATTAATGTCATCATTGCTACTATTAAAAATTTCATCTAAACCTCCTAATCATAGTTTGAATCCTTCAAATTTTTTACCAGTAGGTGTTTTATCAAAAACTGGCGTATCATCAGCCAAAGTTTGTTGGCTTTCTTCAATATCATACAGTTTCATTTTACTTCTATCAACGCCAATAACAAATCTTCGGTGCTGTGTAGGATCATTATAACGATTTTTTAATTGTTTTACCATCATTTGTCCCATTCTATCAAGTTCTTCAGAAGATATTAAAGCAAACATCAAATCAGCCGTTGCAGGTAAACCAAAACTTTCAGAAGTATCTTCTAATCCAACATCTGAGTTTGAAAACCCAGATCGAGTTGTTTGTGTTGCAGAAAATATAGGTAAATCAAATTCTACTGCTAAACCTCTTAACTCTTCTGCTATTGCTTTTATATACGAATATGAATTAATTGCACCACCTAAACCCTTCATTCTTGAACTAGCACATATATTTAAATAATCAATAAAAATAATATCAGGCTTAAATTGTTTTTTTAATTTTAATTCATTGAGCAAAGATCTAAAATGTCCAGAGTGAGCAGCACCAGTAGGATATTCTTTTATAATAAGTTTACCGTTCGTTTTACGAGATATATCTTCAACTTTAGTAGTAAACATATCTTTAGACATTTTGTCTAATTGATCAATCGGGACATTTAATAAATTCGCATCAATACGTTCGGCTATTCTTTCTTCAGCCATTTCCATTGTAATATATAAAACGTTATAATTATCACTTAATGCAGCTGCTGCTACATGGCACATGAAAAGAGATTTACCAACCCCAGTGCCAGCAAGACAAATATTAAGAGTTTTATTAGGAACCCCACGTTTGGTGATCCTATTAAAATACTCCAGATCGAACGGTATACGGTCTTCTTCCTTATGGTAAAATTCAAATCTTTCTCCGGCTTGTTCGACATAATCGTGACCCACTTGTGTATCAAATGCCACACCTAATGCATCTTGTAACAAACTAGGTAAAGCATTCTTTGTTAATTTTTCATGTTTACCATCTATAATTGAGATGGATTCCATAACTGCATTATATATTGCTCTATCTTGACACCACTTCTCGGTATTTTCTAAAAGCCATTTCTCATCAACTTCGTCACCATCAAATAAGTTCTGAGCAATATCAACTGCTGTTGAAAATTGTTCATTACTTAAACTAGAATGTTCATTTAATTCTACTAAGAACGCTTCTCGAGTCGGTAACTTGTTGTATTTATCAACAAATTTACCTGCTTCTTTAAATAATGTCTTATACGGTCCTTCAAAATATTCTGGCTTAATGAAAGGCAAAACCTTTCGCATATACTCATCGTCAGTTAATAATTTTCGAAGTATCGTCTGTTCTATTCTCGTATTCATCAATTCGCTTTTTTTCCTCTAATTTTACCCAACCGTCTTTTTCACCTCGTTCTATAATATCTTCTAATATTCTTGCAAGTATAAAATGTAGATCTTCATTATCTATTGTTAAATTTATATCTGGACTTTCTATAATACTAAAATCATATGTAAATTGTTTTCTTTTTCCATCAAAAGATACGGTACCATATTTAATTACAGTTTCAACAAAATCTCCTGTTAATATTCTAATATGCCATGCGTGTGAATCACTAGAGCTTGGAATAAGTTCATAATCTTTATTCTCTTGCATCTTCAATATCTATACTCCTATTACCTCCAATTTTGAATGCACTTTTAATGTAGTCTTTAAAATCAGTGGTTTCAAAAACTGGTTTCCAAAAATCTTCTATTAAAGTTGTTTCATGCCTAACTTTATTATCTTCACCTGCGCGTGCGTACCATCCAGGAGAAGGTTTAGTTACATAACCACCAGTCATAGCAATATCAAGTAAACCAGAATAAGATAAAACACCACCTTCCCAAGAAACTGAAATAGGTATTTTAGATTTTTCTTTTACATAACGTGACTTTTCTACGTTAATAATAAAATGATAACCTTGAATCTCTGTGCCTTTTTTATCTTGCTGACGACCAATAATCCATATATTATCAGCGCTATAATATATACCAGTACCACCAGACACGATATCTTTAGGAAATAATCCTATTTCTTTATAGGTATGATTTACTGCAACAAGTGGTATATTTTTCATATTTAAATATGGTGTACACATCCTAAATAAACCCTTAAGAGCTTTTGCTCTTGACATATCAGCCACTGATTTTTCATTAATAGCATCTTCTAATTCTTTTTTAGAAGCTAAATTACCAACAGAATCAATCATAATAATAACTCTATCATTACGATCTATACCTTCTAATTGATTTATTATATCAAATTTTAATTCTTCAACATTGGTAATTGGAGTATGTAAAACACGAGAAGTATCAATATTAAATTGCTCAAAATAAGATTGAGGTGAACCAAATTCTGAATCATAAAATAATAATACAGCATCTTCATATTTTTTTAAATAAGCAGAAGCCATTATCAAACCAAAAGAAGTTTTAAAATGTTTTGATGGTCCAGCTAATACTGTCAAACCGGGTGCTAAGCCGCCTTCTGTTGTACCAGATAAAGCAACGTTCATCATTGGAACGTCTGTTGCTACCATATCTTTTTCTGTAAAAAATTTACTTTCAGAAAGAATATCAGTAGCTTGTACTTTACTATTCTTTTTTAATTTATCCATTATCGACATACGTGTCTCCTAATTTTTCTTATAATAATTTTTATACCATTCAACAAAATCACGAATTCCATTTTCTATATTCGTCATCGGTACATAGCCTAATTTTTTAATATTGGTTATATCGGCTAATGTATGACGAATGTCTGCTTTGTGCATATCACTAAATTTAATTTTTGCCTTACGACCTAAATTTTCTTCGATCAATGATACAAACTTCATGAGTGGTATACTTTTTCCACTTCCAATATTAAATATTTCATGCGTATTAATTCTTTTCACTTTATCTATGAGTAATTGTACACCATTTACGATGTCTTGTACATAGGTAAAATCGCGAGACATTTCTCCATGTCCATAAACTTCAATAGTTTGATCATTTATAATTTGATCGGTAAATTTATGAAGAGCCATATCTGGTCGACCGTACGGTCCATATACTGTAAAAAATCTAAATCCTATCGATGATGATAAGTTACTATGTTTAAATTGACATTCATTAACATATTTAGACCAAGCATAAGGATTTTTATGATGTTTAAATTCCATATCTTCTGTGAAAGGTGGTGTTTGATCGGCATAAACACTTGAAGAAGAAGCATATACAACTGGTATTTGTAATTTTTCTGCTAGTTTAATTACGTGTTGAGTTCCTAATATGTTTGTATTTACGTAATCATCAGGATTTTCTAATGAATTTCTTACACCGGCATATGCTGCTAAATGTACTATAACATCAATATCTTTAAAATCTTTTTCACTTAAATAGATTATATCTTTATTATCTACTCTTATACTTGAAAATTTTAAAAGATCTGCACGATTTTCTTTTAACTTAGGATTATAATATGAATTAAAATCATCACAGCCGACAATATCCATACAAAATGCGTTTAATTCTATTGCTAAATGATATCCTATAAATCCAGCAATACCAGTAATGTAGACCTTCATTCATAACTCACGTTTTGTTCTTTTTCTCTATCATCTTTTTCGTATTGTAATCTATACATATTATTCTTTTTTATAACATATTCTAATATAGGCATACTATTTGTAAAGTTAATCCAAGCAGATAAATCTTTTGGAAAACATGCTCCGCCAAAACCTCTTTTTCCGTCAAATCCTGGTACTCTTGTATGAGATTGACCTATTCTTGGATCTGTACCTATAGCGTTTATAATCTTACCAAAGTTTCCGCCAAAATTATCTACGGCATCATATAGTTCATTGTACCATAAAACTTTTGTTGCTAAAAAACAATTAATACCATATTTTACGAAAGAAGCATCGGTTAATGACATATGAAATGTAGGACACGGTTTACATATACTATATTCTTTATAGTATTGTTCTACTTTTTGAGTTATTTCTTTTTGACCTCCTAATACTTGAATTGAAGGATTAATTATATCTTCATTAGCATTTTTTTCTGTAAGAAATTCTGGATTATATACTATTTTTAAATTATTTAAATTTTTAAGAATATCGGGTGGTATTGTAGATTTTATAACTATAATTCCACACTCAATATTTTTTAATTTATTTAAAATACTTTCTAGTATATATGTATTACAAGTACCGTTTTTACTCATTGGAGTTGGAACACAAATAAAAGTAATATCTGAATTTATATCAGAATAACTTTCTTTTTTATTATATTTAGGGTCTATAATAAGTTTTTTAACATCATACTGAAAAGCGTAATCAACTGCTTTGCCTACAAATCCATGTCCAATAATTGTAATATTAAGCATTATATATTAAGCCATAAACTCGTTTAAAGGATAATCTATTTTTTTCTGTACATAAATTTCTTTTAATTTTTTTCCGGTATATAATCTTTTAAATCCTCCTGCATTCTTATAAGGACCAGCTCGACAAACATTATCAAGAAACCTAATAAAAATGCAAAGAGTATCTTCGTGTTGAGCTGGAGTTGTACCTAATTTTTCTGATAATTCTATAAGACCAGCATCAGTAAAATTATCTAAAGCCATTCCTTTTGGTCTTTCAAAACATTCTAGTAATCCATCTCTTGCGTTTGATCCGCACATTAACATACTATTTGGATCTACACTATTTGGATGATAATGTGCTATATCTGCAGACGCCATAGCAAAAGGAAAGTTCCACCGTTTAATTCCTTCTTGTAAATGATACTCGTTCAAAAAATTAGTAGTTCTACGAATTGTACGTGGTGTATTAGATCTTACAAATTCAGAACATCTTTCGGCTTGATAAACTCCATCAGTACACATATATTCTGTAACACTTTGACCTTTGCGAGGATGCGGAGGAATATTACCTACAGAAGTATTCATAGATCTTTTTTGTTTTTTCCATTGTCGAGTAAGATCAATCATTTCATCAATAGTATCATATTTTCCAAAATGTGTTACAATACTATTTCTATATCCGTGATCATACGTACCGCTAAATCCACTACCAGTTGCTCTATGAAATATATATGTCCATATCCAAGTTTTTAAAGTCCATTTTTCTGTTTTATATTTTAAAATACGTTCTTTAACTTGGTCTGGTCTTTTATGAAACTGTGGACTATTTTCTTTATTTTGCAAATCTTCAAGAACATAATTAAATCCTTCAGTCCAACGAGAAACAGAGTTGTACACGCCGTTTTGCATTAAAGGATCATTTACTATCTTACTAGCTTCTTTTCCTAATGAATCAGTTGTACCAATATGACAATTATCTTCTAACCATTTTGCTCTTGGCCAAAAATATTCAACATATGTTTTATAATTTTCTCTTTGTACTAAACTCATTATAGATCCTATATTGTAAGTGGGTTACTGCCAAAATCATTTCTACGATAATGCGGTGGAGCGATATGTACACTTGATCCTTTTTCCATAAAATTTAATGCGTATTTTTCTGGATCCATATCGTACCAAAAACGAGGTGGCATAACAACATTTCCTTTTGATTCATCTGTAAGAATACTTATAAAGTCGTCAGTAATACGTTTTCTTTCGAGCTGTGAACCAAAAAACGGAGTACCTTTGTAATATCCAGTTTTAGGCAATTTGCGTTTTTCATATTCAACTGGTACAGGTATAGCAAATTTAGGATTATCTGTACATTCTTTAGCTTGTTTTATATATTCTTTAATCATGGATTTTAAATCAATATTATGATGTCGAAGTAAATGATGTCGAATATCTATAGAGCCAAAACAAAACGTAATATTACCTTCTATTGGTTTATCTCGAAATAAATTTTTTAAACCACTCTTTAAAGCTCCATGTAAAGTAGCTCCATCTCTGCGATATATCTTATCTGTTTTAGCACTAAAAGCTAAAGTATGAGAATCACCTACAGTAATTCCATCCATATTTAAATCTTCTTGTTTTAATATAGGAACATTTTGTAGTTTAGATTCAAGTTTATCACACCATTGTTCAGTTACTTTATCATATGTGCTAGAATTACCAATTCTTTTACGAAAATTATCAACCCATACTTTTACATCCCATTCTAGAGATATTATGTTTTTGCAATTGATAATAGTATTAATACGATCAAAAATGTTTTGATCAATGCCGCCAAAAAGATTGACTGATCCGGTAAAGTTAACTCCGTGATTAATGTATACTATATCTGCATTTAAAATATTTTTAGTACACGTATGATCGATTTGAGCTTTTAATTGATCAGCCCATATTTGAGCATAACCGAGATTATGAGACTTCGGGGCTTTCGGTATATTCGACAGAGGATTGGTAATTACCAAAGACATATTCAACTCCTGCTTCATTATATATTTTTTTAGATTTACACCATTCTTTTGTCCAGAAATTAGGATATCTGTACTTAGGCATTATAACACGTTTTATACCCATTTGTACAATGCTTTTTGTATATTCAGGTGAAGGTGGAAGCCCATAGATATATAAATCTGTACCGATCATAACTTCACCTTTATCGGTCTTTTTAGCTAGATCGATATATTTCATGTTATATGGTTTCATCTTTTGACTCCACTATTTGATAGTATATTTTTGCTTCGTTAAATAAATTTTTTGTTAATGTCCAAGAATCTATCCATCTCTCAGGAATTTTTGCTCTTATAAAAACTCTTTTTATTCCGACTTGTATTATGGCTTTAGCACATCGATGACAAGTTGGAAGACCAGTTATATACATTGTTGCTCCTTCTAATGGTACTCCACTATTCGTAGCATTATATATAGCATTTTCTTCAGCATGAACTATATAGTCATATTTAAGATTTCGATTATTATATTTATCAGAACAATCTTTTATACCTCGAGGAAACCCATTATATCCTTGAGTTAATATTTGTCCTTTATTTCCAACTACAATAGCACCAATTTTTGTAGATGGATCTTTAGACCAAGATGAAATCTGATCTGCAATATCTAAATATCTTTTATCCCAATCATTTAACAAGATGAAAATGCCTTTCGTATACGTGAAGATTTTGTACCTGCCATATTATATGGCCTAATGAAATTTTACGACCAGTATCGTATTCTTCAAAATTACATAGATTCCAATCTTTTACTAATTTTTTCATAATTTCAAATTGCCAAGCATAATCGTTTTTATAGCCAAAAACTACATCATTAGATCGCATCTGAACGACAGCATGTAAGATACTATCTCGTATGTAATACGTAACGCTATTAGTACAAATAAAATCGTTTTTACCGTTTTCATTATATTCTAACCATATTGAAGGGCGATTGTAAATCATACAAGCACGACGACTATCTGGGTTTCTTATTAATTCATCTAATGCTTGACCATATTGGTTATGATATTTATCACCAAAAACTAAAAGACCATAATTTGAATTGATTTCTCCATGTTTATTTGCTGAGTATTCCCATGCTTTAGGAGGATCTTCAAATTCTCTTATGTCGTTGACATTAGTTGATTGACTTCTATACCATTCTATTTCTTGATCAATGTATTCTTGACTAGGATTTCCAAATATAGACGGTTCATCTGCTATAAATGATGCACCAATCAATTCAATTGTCGACATACCACTTCTATCAACTGTAAATTCTTTATCATTTAATTCGCCGATAAAATGTTTACGTATGTCGTTTACAGTCATCATTCGCATTTTGTACTCTCTTTCTCAAATCTGATGTTGAAAACTTATGGTCTCTTTTATTAAAATGTAATTGAATACCACGTCTTTTACATTCATCTTTACCAGTAAAATCTTTATCACGATATTCTTCACCTAAAATCCTTATATCGATGGGATACATAGTTATTATATCACATAATTCAATTTCTGTACAATAGATAATTACTTCATCAACATATTTTATTGCACACAATTGTGCTTGTCTTTCTACGATAGATTGAACAGGAGAATTTTTAGTTTCTCTATCGGTAGATGGATCTACTTGTAAACCAACTATTAAATGATCGCAAACTGATTTTGCTTCACGTAACATTGCTACATGACCGGCATGCAATAAATCAAAAGTGCTACATGTAAATCCAACTTTCATTCGACAGCATCTTCTATACAAACAAAACTCGTACCAAGTTCGGCTTCTTGTTTATGTAATATCGCGTTCTTCCAACATTCATATTCACCAGTATAATAATCTATAGATTCACCTTCAACTATTCCTTGAATATTAATAGTGACTGCGACTAGTATATATCCTAAAATCATGATTCCTCGTCTGATTTAATTACTTTATCTTTTTTCTTTCGATTTAAAAAATCGTGATCTGGGTTTTGACCTTGCATTTTACCGCGAGAATATTCTACGATAAACGAACCGTAATTAATCATATCTTTTGCAGAATCTTCGATTGATTCGAAGTTAGGATCATAGTCAGGATCGTTTTGCATTGCTTCGATAACTGATCGCATACGAAGCATTTTAGCATGAATAATATCTAAAAGCGTTGCTACACCTTGTGGATAATAATCTGCTTGTTGTATGCGCGAATTAGGATTTTGATAGTCATTACCTTTTTTAGCTTGTAGTTCTGCGCATTCTTGTAAAACTTTTATTGATTCTTTCATTGCACACCTCCGAGTATATTATACACTATTTAAATCCCTCTGTAAACCTACCCTTGTTATTAAGATTTGTTACTACGTGTAAAGCACATAGCGATTCAAAGACATTATAATAAACTATTTCATCTAATTTCAATGGAACGTAAACACCTCTATTCCATCTGTGTGCTGTATGCGCATATTCCCATGGAACAAATTCATCAAATTCATTATTCTCTCCTCTTTTCTTACACTTAGGAGATACAAACATACCGTAGGTTCTGCTTTTAAATTTGTAATCTTGTCTTATTAAACCGTTTTTTAGAATATCATATACGTACTGTTCGTGATTATTATTTTTTCTTTCTGTTAATGATAAATTGTTATGTTTTTGAGCTTGATCTTTTTCTACAAATTCACAATCCCAACGAAAGTACTTTTCTGCCAACTTTAAATTTCGTTTATCATTAGCAACCTGATCATTTCTTTTATTAATAAATTCTCGAGTAACTATTCCACTATATTCTTTCATTACGCATACCTATCATAAATATATAGATCGACCTTAGACGCGTTTTTAATTCCACCTACGATATTTCCACCCCAATTATAAGATAGGCCGTTTTTCTTTGTAAACGGTTTACGACCTCTTAATTCAACTCGAAGTTTATTTCTATTAGCTTTCCAATTCTTCGAATTTTTATTTATTACTTTAACTGCTTCTCGTACAGCAGCAATATTAGCTTGATCTTTTTTATTTAAAGGATCAAAAGTTCCGACATAATTAGTTGATGTTCTTTTCATTAAACTGCTCCTTTTGCAAGATATGCTTCATAATCTGCTTTTGTAAGATAATTGCCTAGAGATTCTTTTGGACAACCCATATCAAGCAATTCTTGTACCATTGCATCAATATCATCTTCGACATTAATACCTAATAAAGTTGAAATTTTGTCAAGAGTTTCTTTACCACTAGAAGACATTCTATCGTATTCGAAATAAAGATCTTCAACTAATTTTATTATTTTTTTATTATCTTTCATTATATAAGACTTTCCATTAATGTAAAAGTTTCTTCAAATAAATGTCTAACTGCTTCGTTGTAATCGAAACCAGACTCTTCACCAAAATCAAAAGAAGATGAAGTTCTAAAAGTATCTTCCCAACCGTGCTTAATAAAAGCTTTTGCTAATTCTAACGGATCATTAGATGCACAAACTATTGTATCTTCAGTATATGTTCTAACGTGAAGTTCTAATTTACCTTCGTGTGCGCTTAACATGTTAATTTTCATAATATAATTTCTCCTTGTTATAGTATTAATATAACACTTTTTTCAGAAATGTACACGGCAAAAACGCATTTTTTTTAAATTAATTGAATTTTTTATATATTTGTATCTTTTATGTTACACATTACGATAGACATATTCTAATGCTCTATCTGCTTCTTTTTTAATAGGACGTTTCTTATACCAATTACCATTATCAATATCAAATTCTCTACACAAATTTGTGATTTCATCAACGTTGATTGCGTATTTAGATTTAATAGCATTACCAGCTATAGCAACCATAATCTGATACATCTTATGATACCAACCGGTTTTAGTAATAGTTTTATATTCATTTGCTAATTGAGTAGGCCAGAAAGGACAATCTCGGTAAGAAGACCAAGAAAAAGAAGTATCAAGTTTATTTTTCTTATACTGTAATACTTCTTTTTGTATAGCTTCAGGTAATCTATCAAAAAAACTATTAAGATTAGCCTTTTCTGGCATAGGATATTTTTGAATCAGAAAGTCGGGATCAAGAACAGTACCAGAGTTACTGAAAATAAAATTAAAAGCACTATCATATTCCGCAGGGATATAATACATTCTCGATAAGTCTTTAGTTTGCTTATCGCCAAGTTCTCCGAGTTCGGATTGGAGTGCAAACCAAAATTTTCTAATTTTGCTATTCGGCACGCAGTCTCTAATTGGGAACACAAGTCGGAACTTAGGAGCATCAGTCTTAGAGCTTGCAGTACTATAACACACAAAACGCATATGACCAAAGCGAGTAAGTAGTTCATCTTTTAAGTCTCCTTCAAATTTAAAATCATCAACATCGACACAACACCATTTAGACCATTCAATAACATTATCGTTTGCTCGTGTTGTATCAGTCTTGTATATTGCTGGAGATATTAAAACAGCATCTTTTTTAGATTTAAGTTTTCTTGTTGATAATTCATATAACAAATCTTCAAACACATCAAAATTATTTTGACTTAATACTTTATCAGTTTTGTTATCAAATATATTTTTAAATATGGTGTATTTAATCATTATCTTTTTTGTAAACCATCACGTATAATTCCAATATTATCTGTATGACTTGGACCTTCCCATCCTTCGGGTTTAATTAAATCTGGTAATCCAAGAGGATTTGGGCGTGAAGGTTTCACACCTGGTTCCTTAGCCATATTAGCATTATGAACTTGATCCCACGCTTTATAAGCATCAACATTAAAAGCATCTAATGTACCAATTGCAACCACACAGAGATCAATCAAGCCATCAACAATTTCATCTGGTTTATAATCTAGTACTGCAGCTTTACGTGTTTCTTCTAATTCTTCTTGTAAAAAGTTAAGACGAAATTCTAAAAACTTTTCAAGCTTATGTAATTCACCAGAATCTTTAGTTTTTTTAACCCATTCATGCACACCAAACTTAGCATGCATTTCATTGATATCTTTTACCCAATTTTTTGTCATATTATATTATACTCCATTTTTTATTATTTGTACACAGTTAAGCAAAAAAATCTTCTAACGTAGCTCTTTCTTCGGCCGACCATCCTACAGCATTAAGTATAAAATTAAGAGGCTCGATAAAAGTTTTTTCAAATTGTAAATTATAGTTAACGTATTTGTGAAGTTTAAATTCAGACGGTAAAATATCCGGAAACGCTATGACATTTTCATGAATAGAATTTGGCATCTTTAAATAAGTAAATTTAATTCTATCACCATTAACTACTGATTCATATTTTTTTGTTAATTTATTATGTATTAAATACTTATTATATAGTATTGAACCACGTACGTGGATAGGCGTACCTTTTTTATACGTACCACGATTTTGCCAATTTGTTATATTCGAAATTGAACGAGGAAAACTTACTTCTTCTGGCGGCAGTTTACAAAATTCTTCTTTAAACTTAGCGATGTATTCTTGAGTTTGATTTTCTGAACCAGATAAAATAATCTTAAATATTTCTTTAAACTTATCGCGGCAAATTTCCGGAGTTGAAGATTTGATAGCTTCGATACCCATAATCTTCAGTTTAGGTTCAGCATATTGTACACCTTCTGAATTGTGCACATTAAGAATATATCTTTTCTTTGCTGTCCAAATACCACGATCTGCTATAACTTCTCTACCCATTTCCATGCGATTTTTATGAGCATTCATATTATTAAATAATCTATCATAGGCTTTTTTTAGAATTGGTTCAAAATGCTCAATACAAATTTTATCTAGAAATTTAACTGGATCGATGGGTTTAAATTGTTCTATTAAAGGACCAAAATTGATATACAAGCTATCAGTATCAATAGCGATAACATAATCTTTATCATTTGTTTTCATTACCTCATTCATAGTTTTATTCATGGCTTTTTCAGCCCATTGTATAGCGAGTTGACCAGATAAAGTCACACCTTCTGCTAATCGTAAATCAAAATATTTAAAGTATTGATTACCTAACGCACCATAAAGAGAGTTCATTAAAATTTTAATTGCCATTTGCTGGTTACCAAGAGTATTGATTTCAGATTGTAAACTCTCATCTTTTGTTTTTTGATATTGTTGTTCTGTAGCTAGCATTATCTTTTTTATAGATGAACGTTCTGCATAATAATCTTCGATAATAGTTGGTAATACACCATCAAATTTTTTATGATATGTTGAACCATTTGCGGCAACAGAAAATTTAGTTTTATTTGGTAATCCACCATTAAGATAGTAATCAACACCGTTTTTCTGACTTTGATCGATAAGAGTTTCTGGTGACATATTATATTGTACGATAAGATTAGGATATAGAGAATTTAAATCGAAAGAAACAACCCAGTCATGAGCGCCAACTTGTGGATCTTTTACATAGCCACCTGCAAATTTGAATTTACGGGCTTCTGGCAATATAGCAGGTGGAACTAATTTTTGTGAATGTAATTTTCTATGAATAATCGATTCCCATATTGCGGTAGTACCAAATGTGTCTTGATAATTAACACCACCTTTATATGCAATAGTCATAGCCAATGTAATCAGTCCAAGCTTTTCTTCAAGGCGATCAACTAACTGAACATCTTTCATATTATAGTCAATATACTTTTGAAAGTCATCTTTATAAAGATTGCGTAATGAACCTGATTCTTCGTATGACAATTTCTTTTCACCAAGAACTACATAAGCAATATGATTCAGTTTATACGATTCTTGTGGACCGTACGTATAACCAAACTTTTGAAATAGCTCAAGATAATCTAAAGTTTGTATACCTCTTATATCATATACTTCTTCTTTTCTACCTCTACGAGTAATCTCTCGACTTTCTACCATACCCCATGGCGAAAACTTTCGTACACTATCAGTGCCAAGTATACGAGCTGTACGATTTACTAGATATGGAATATCAAAAAATCTTGTATTCCAACCAGTAATAACATCAGGCATTTGATCTGGTTTAGACCACCAATGTAGAAATTTATTAAAAAGATCTTTTTCGTCTTTACACTTTATATAAATGACTGGTTTTATAAGAGCTTTATCGACATCATAGTCTCCATAACCCCAAACCCAGAATACATCAGACTTGCTTGATTTTACAGTAATAGCAAGTACCTCTTGACTGGCTTCATTTGGATGAGGAAATCCATCGTCATAATTTGTTTCAATGTCGATAGTAACAACATTAACCCATTCTCTTTTAAATTTTATTTCATTTGGAAATTTATTTGTTATATACTGATGTATATAATTTGCTGTACCAAACACTTGACGGTTTGCTACTTCTTTATTATTTTCTAACCATGCTTTTGCTTCGCGCATTGTCGCAAAACTAATCTTGCCAACATTATGACCATACAATGAATGCCAACCAGTTTCTTTTTTAGACGAAACAAAAAACTCTGGTGAAAACTTATCTTTACGATATACATTTTTACCAGAGCTATCATAGCCACGATATAACATGGAATTACCGTAGCGAACTACTGAAGTATAAAAATTGCTCATGATGTAATTATATCACGCTTTTATTTTTTTGTAAATAGTTTTTTTCTATACTGCGAAACTTTCTCCGCAACCACAACTTGCTGTAGCATTAGGATTAATTATTTTTAAATAAGATCCACCCAATTCCTCTACATAATCAACTGTACAACCAAAGACAAACATTTCTGCCATTGGATCTAACCATAAATTTTCAACAGTGGGTTTTTTATCAGTAGTTCCCCACTCATATTGAAATCCTGCGCACCCACCACCTAATACAGATAAAGACACGTTAGGTTTACCTACGCTTTTTAAATATATTTTGGCTTTGTCAGTTACTTGTAAAGGTATAGGTTTCATTACATTAATTCGAAATGTGGTCCATCGATAAATGGTCGTCTATTTTGACTACGTCTTAAATCTATATAGGCATTCATAGCATCTTCGGCTGTACCAGAGTATGATCTTATATCTCCTTCAGACCATGCAGCACCCCATTTTATCGAAACTCCATGCATCTCTGCTGCTTTTTTAAATGCGTCACATATATCGTCATAAACATTTATTTCCCAAACAACATCTGATCCATCATAAGCTACAACGTCAACAGCATGAGAATAACCAGTATCATCTTGAAGTAAATGTTTTGAATTCATAGTTTGTGATCTACCGGATTCATATAATTTTTTCTGTTCTTCTAAAGTTCTTACACCATATGTTACGCCAAAGTCAATTTTGGTAAGAGTTATTGCAGTTTCAACTACAGCGATCATATCGGGATGAACGCCTTCTAATTTTCCTCGACTTCTCGACGATAAACTAAATGCCATATTTCTATCTCCTGTTAAATTTAAAGGGACAAGTTTCCCTGTCCCTTTTATTTATACCCAACCCTTAAGATTAGGATTGATTAGTTGTTTTTGTCTTTTTTCTAGTTCAACTAAGTCATGCGAACTAGCTAGCCATTCTTCTTGAAGTTCTCTTTGAGATTTAGGTCTTATATAATTCCAAATATTTTTTAATATTTTCATTTAAATACCCATTTTCTCATTTAATCTAGCAGTTAAGCTATCTGTAGTTTCATTTGCATAATCAGACTTAGCGTGTCTAAGTAAGAGTATTGCAACATTTCTATTTACAGATCTCTGTCTACCGTTTTGCCAACCGATATACAGATTGATTAATAAACTTTTTAAAGATTTTGATAGGCTTTCAAGCAGACTCGTTGAGTAGTTGAGCACTATTGTTGTCATTGGTTTGTCTCCCAGTTCCGATTGAAATTTGCTGGGGTCGCATCTTTTCCGGTAGGACTACTTCTATACTGACAGTAAGAATCCCATCCGTCAAATCCGCACCATTGACTTCTGCGTACTCTGATAACCTGAACGATTTTACAAATTTTCGACCAGATATACCTTTGTGAACATATTTATCTTGATCTCTACGAGCTTCACGATCTCCAGTGATCGTAAGCACATGATCTTTAAGTTCTATTGATATATCTTTTTTTGAAAAACCCGCAATAGCTAATTCAATATCATACTTCATATCGCCGTCTTTGACAACGTTATGTGGTGGATATGTATCTTTTGCGTGATTTGTGACTCTTTCGAGTTCATCGAATAAATGGTCGAAACCTAGAAAAGCGTTCCTTGGGAACATAAAAGTACCAGTCATGTTTACCTCCTATGACGTAGCAAGGTTAAAATATAGGACCCATCTTTGGCATCCTATTACTATATATACAATTAAGTATCGTGTTTTTTTGGTATGTTTAAAAAATATTCTAATTGCGGATTTGTTTGCAATGGAAATCTTTTTTGAAGTGCTGGATTTACTCCATCATGTACCATACAACCAACTTCAAGTAAAGTATAATTACCTGCATCTGGCGGTCCATGATTCGCAGACATATAATCTCTCAATCCACCTATTAATTCATTAGTATAAGTATTATAATATTTTTGACATTCGTATTGATTTTGAAATTGCAGTCTATCTGTTATTCTCCAGTCATTGGTATTTTCTGGATGCATCATAAACAATGCGTATAATACGTAATGCATAATATCCTCCTCTATTATACTCTATTGCCTCTTAAAGCAAAAAACAATCCACCAACCCATAATAAAACGTGTAAATTATCATATATGATTACGTCCATTAAACTTTCTGGCTCTCCAACCCATATAACACCTGTCATGATACAACACATTGTAATACCACTAAATCTAGTAATCATGTCTCCTAACCAATCTGGCATTTCTTTATACATCCAATTAGAGGTTAAGATACCACCTATTAATAAACCTACGCCTGATAAAAACTCACCATAAGTTACAAACCACCAAACAATGTATGATAAATCGTATGATGCAGCTTCTTCTGCGCTAACAGGCATTTTCATCCAGCCTTGTTGAATAAAAACTATTGCTAATGGTATTCTTAATAACCAATGGCTTAAATAAAAATCTGGCAATTTATCAAATATTTTTTTCATCTGTTAAAAACTCTTTTATGTCCACTATCTTTTCGTGTTGTATTATATTAATTATTAAATTAGTTAAGTCTTGTTCTTTTTTTAAGAAGAATAATTTACTAGTAATTTCTTTTAATTTACTTTCATAATATTCTATTTCTTTTTCTTTACGAAGTTTTTGTTCTATTAAATCGGCAAGAAAAACTATTTTTTTATCTGTCATAATTTAGTACAAAAATTTCTCATAAATTTACAATCAACTTCACCTTTACATACTTTTTCATGTTTAGCATTTTCCCAACAGTCACCATCAGGCAAATGCATTTGTACAAACAAACCCCAAGTACCTAAAGATGAAAATAATAATATTGCTGGAAATATCAACATTATAAAAATTAACATTATATATGCAGAAGCAAAGCCTTCATTATTATATGGCTCATTACTCATCAACGCCCATCCTTTCCAAATATTCAGGATATAAATCCGGATTTCCAGTACCACCAGTACCGTCATCGCCAAAATTACATCTTGCAACAATTAATAAAAATAATATGCTTCCGTATGCGACATATTTATTAAATTTTATAAAACCAACAAAAGCTTCTTCGGCTTGCTTTTGAGCCTCTTTTTTCACATCATTCAATTCTTATTTCCTTTAAATTTAAATCATACTATAAAATTCGTGATTAATTATTAAATTTTTTAAAGACTTTTTTAGTTCTTCCGATTGAAACATTTTATCATAGTATTGCTTGGTTCCTTGTGAGGTATCTTTATCTATATATTGAATTGCATCATTAAATTCTACTACTTGATAAGGAATGTCATATTCCTTTAATGTTTTAATATGCTTAACATACATGTCTAAACATTCTGTTTCCCATTTTATAGCATGATCTACTAATGATGGTATATCTTCTTTTTTAAAATAATACCAACTAGAATCTCTTGGTTTTGTTAAATCTTCTTTTTTCCACACATCATTATATTTTGAAAACATGAAAGATCTTTGTCTGGCATAAAGATCTTTTCTATAAAGTATAATATGAGTATAATCTATAGTTGGAATTGCTTGTTGTAGTCTATCTAACTCTAATTTTAATACCCGAGAGGTATTTACCATACACTTAAAAGAATATTTTTTATTAATAAATTCTAATATTCCGCCTCCTAATAATTTTTTTTGCACATTTAAAGGTTCGTGCGTTTTGTGCATTACTTTACAATTGTTTCTTTCTAAATATTTAAAAAAAAATTGACTAGAAGCAGTTCTTGCACTAGCCCATAATATAAAAGGCTTACCATGATTTTGTATCATTTATTCCCTATATTATATTTTGGGCATAGCTCCCATTTATCCTTTTCTTTAAATGGTATAATTTTAATTTGTCTCATCGGAGCTAATTGTTCTAATTGTTTACTATTTTCAATTGTTATTAAACCCCAATCACTCATTAATTGAGTTATTGTATTTCTACGCGCAACATCATTTTCTTCTAAATTAGATTTTTTACCATCTAACAGAAATAACTCTTTAAAGTGTACTATGAAATATCTGCCTTGTTTGTGTAGTATATGACAAGATTGAAATAATTTATTTTCTTTTCTTGAAGCTACACCAATACGAGTAAGTGTTTCTCGAACTTTTAAAAAATCATCTGGTTCATTTAGAGTAACTTCCAGCATTGAGCTTGGACTCCACTCTATAATACTATTTTTTTCTTCCACCTTTAAAAACCTTCTTTCTTAATTCTCCAATTTGATCAGACGAAAGAAGATTATGAACTGCTTTAGCTTGTTTATTACTATATCCATAATACTCTTTAATAACGTCCAAGTCATCTACGGTTTCTGGTTTATTCCATTTCGAAAACCGCTTTTTCCTTCTAACTATATTTATAAGAAAGTCAAATTGTAAACGATGATCGAGGTGGTGGTTGATATTCATTTCATTTGCCATGATAATGGTATCTTTAAAATAAGATAATCCTCTATTAATTAAAAAGGAATTATATTGTTTTTCAACGATATCATCAATCATAATATCGTTTTTACCATAATTTATTTCATTTAAAAAATCAAAGGGATTCATATTACTATTATATCATATTTATTGTTATTCGTAAACTCTGTTATGTGTGTCATAACATCTCACAAAGGTTGTACATTTTGGGATATCTTTTAAACGTTTAGCTCCAATATAAGTGCATGTAGATCTTATACTCCCTAACAAGTCTTGTAAAGTATTTTTTACTGCACCTTTATATTTTACTTCAACTTCTTTACCTTCTGATGCTCTATAATCTTTTAACCCACCAAAATGTTTTTCATTGGCCAAAGTAGAACTCATACCATAAAATTGTACGGTTTTTCGTATTTGAGTTTTTCTATGTGCTTCAGAACCGCTATTAAATAACTGTGATTTATTATTATCATTACACACTTGACTTGTAATATATTCTTTATCTATTACTTCTCCGCCACCTTCGTTGTGACCAGCGAACATTCCTCCGAGCATGACAAAGTCCGCTCCTCCGCCCAAGGCTTTAGAGACACAACCTGGCGTCGTACAGCCTCCGTCAGCAATAATAGAAGCACTAAGGCCATGAGCAGCGTCGGCGCATTCAATGACCGATGAGAGTTGCGGGAAACCGACTCCAGTTTGTATACGAGTAGTACAAACAGAACCAGGCCCGATACCACATTTAACAACGTCTGCCCCATTTAGAATAAGCTCCTGAGTCATATCTCCGGTTACAACATTACCAGCCATTATAATAAGTTCCGGAAATTGTATTCTTATTTGATATATAAAATGGCTAAATGCCTCAGTATATCCGTTTGCCACATCCACACATAGGTATTTAACGTTTCCGTCTGTTAATTCGTAAACATTTTTAAATTTTTTTAAATCTTCTTCTGTTGCGCCAATAGACATAATTGTATAGTTTGCAACCACTTCTTTATTATTATCTTTTTCGTTATCAAAATATTCTACTAAAGCACTTTGTGTATAGGTTTTAACTAAACAAGTCATTAAACCAGATTTACGTAATTCGGTTGCCATTTCAAATGTGCCAACGCCGTCCATGTTTGAAGCAATTATAGGTATACCATAATATCTTCTATCGACTCCTTTCGCATTTCTAAATTCTATTGTTCTAAATAAATCTACTTGTTGTCTACTTGTTAATGTAGATCTTTTAGGTTTGAATAATACATCTTTATAATCTAATTTTATTTCATTTTCAATAAGCACTATTCAACTCCGTATAATTTAAAAAGTGATTTCACCACACCAATATGATTCCACATTGTCGGACCTCTCTGAAATACTACCCATTTGTGTCCCCAAGCGTGAAGATTACCAGGATAATGTTCTTCCATATAATCATCAAAACTTTTTCCTGTAGTGTATATATCATCAACAATCATAGGTTGATGTTCTTCTTTTCCAGTGGCATACTTTTCTAATGCTTTAGCAAGTGGTACACCGCCACGAGGTATTCCTTCAACTGATCTAAAAGGCATATCTTGATATTGCATTATCATACTGGCTAAACAATCCCATTCTTCTGGTGATATAGCATCGCATTCTAATTTAAAATTTAATTCATTACCAGCATGAGATATAAATTTACCCCACTCAAATAATTTTGCTTCAGTTCTATGTGGCATATCTTTTCCTCGTCAAAGGTTCTTGTGACGTAGAATCAATATAGTCACCATTTTCTAAAAATCTTCTGTCTACAGTTTCTTTTACTATCCTGTCATCAACTATTTTATAAGTAATCAATTCTTGTTTAATGATATTAGAATCTTCACTTTCTATAGCATATTTTAAAGGACCATCTTTTACGACCATTATTTAAACTCCACGTTTGCCATAATTTCAGTTAAACAAGCCACAACATTTAATTCGTGATCTGCTACAAATGCATTCTTATATTGATAATCTGCTAATATGAGAACTACTTGAGGAATACTTTGCGGGGAAATATGATCTGACATATTATCATATATTCCACGAAATATATATGAAGCATCGGTATCAATATTATTTGATACCCATTGACGCATAGATTTAAAATCTTTATCTTTTATTAATTGCAATAAATTAGAAAAAGCGTCATGTCCGCTAGTATTACCGTTATTCCAGCTAAACGTTCCAGTAGTACTACTTTTTTGTAACTCATTTAATACTCTTCTCCAATCAGGAGCAAATTTTAGTATTAAATCAGCAATCATCATTTTATTATATGTGATATTATTTTCTGATAATATCGATTCACATCTTTTTAAGAAGTCAGGACAAAGCTCACTTAACATTTGTTTATTAGTATTAAACTCATAAACTGCGCAACGAGAATGTAGTGGTGAAATAATTCTATTCTTAAAATTACAAGTTAAAATAAATCTACAATTATTTGCAAATTCTTCGATAAATCCACGAAGTGCTGGTTGTGTTGATTGAGGATTAAGATAATCTGCTTCATCAAGAATGACAACCTTTATTCCACCTTGCAAAGATACTGAACTTGCAAATTGTTTTATCTTACCTCGTAAGATATCAATATTACCTTCTTCAGAGCCATTTATAATAATATAATCTAAATTAAGTTCATTACAAATAGCTTTAGCGACTGTAGTCTTACCTAGACCAGCCGTACCGGTAAGTAACATATTTTGTAACTTACCTGTTTCAATAACTTTTTGAAACTGTTCTTTTAAATCTTTAGGTAATAAAGTATCGCTTATTGTTTTTGGACGATACTTTTCAACCCATAAAAAATCATTTGACATACTTTCTCCATAATATAATTATAACACATTTCAAATAGAAAGTACATATTAAGAATTAAGAGCTTTTTCCTGTTCTAATTCTTCTACACCTTGTATAACCTGTATACATTGATCTCTTAACCCACCAATTGTAGAAAGCTCTTCTCCTTTAAATGCACCACGTTGGCACATGGCATCTATAACGGCTACCATACTTCTACAAGATTTGTTTGCTAAATCTTGAATAACTTTTTCTTTTGCAGTTACAGTATCAATATTTGTATCAACCATATCTACGTTTTCAGTTGTTTCTACTTCTTTTGCCATTTTATACTCCAAACGTTGATGACTTTTCTAATGCTATCCAGTATTGAACATTCATTCTTGGATTAGAAAATTGTGATATTAATTTAGATGATATTTCTACATCATAATCATCTGGTATTATTTTTAGATTACTTATATTTAAAATAAAATTAAAGTTTGTACCTTCTGCATATTCACCAGGTATATCAATAGAGAAAGTATTTGAAGTACTATTTTGACTATCAATAACAGATATTTTTATTGATCCATCACTATTAGCTATCGATACTTCGGTATGTCCTAAAGTTGACGCGGCTCTTTTTATTTTATCTAAAACTGCTGATTCTAATTTAAATTTAACTTCACCCTCAGGCATAACGATATCTTTAGATGGAGTTGTAAGTGTATCTTGAGATGAATAAAAATATTTTATTTTACTTCTACCAGTAGAATCGCTGATTGTTAAGTATTCATCTTCAAAAGAAAGATTTGGTTTATCTACTAAATTAGTAACACCAATAAATTCACTTAAATCGTATATCCCAAAATCTTTAGGAAACGTATCATCGAGTTGTGCTATTGCTAATACGTTACGAGCTTCATGAATTGTTTTTAATTTTGTACCTTCTTGTACTAATATATTTTGATTTATATCAGCAAAATTTTTAAATATTGTCATTGTATTGTCAGAAAATTCCATATTATAACCTCACTTTTCTATAATAATTATATAACATTTTCGGGTATTTGTAAACAGTTAAGCAGCGATCTTCGAAAAGTTTTTTACTTTTGTAAATTCTATTTTATCTTCAAATTTATTATCTAATATTTCTCCTTTATGGGATATAACAAATACGTTCGTTTCATCTGGAAGAGTTGTTAATATTTTTAATAAATTTTCTACACCTTCATGATCAAGAGACGAATCAAATGTTTCATCTAATATTAATAGATTTGTCGATACAGAATTTTTCATCTTAGCTATCTGTCTCCAAGTAAATAATAAAGACAAATCTATTCTTTGTTTCTCACCTTCAGAAAAAGATTCATATGTAAAATCATCACGATGTCGAGATCTTATTGTTTCATTAAATTCATCATCTAAATCAAAGTGTACATAAAAATCTAATACTTGAAGATACTGATTAATTAAAGTATTCATTACCGGTAAATATTGTTTTATAATTTTTGTTTTGATACCAGTATCTTTTAACATTTCAGCCATAGCAGAATTATAAGAATATTTTTCGTTTCTTTCCATCTTTTGAGTATAAAGATCTGATTTACTCATTATCAAATTTTCTAATTGATTTTTAGCTTCACTCAAATCTGCAGATACATCGTTATTTAAAAATTCTTGATATTCTTTTATGCTATTTTGCAATGAAGCTATTTCTTTATTGTTCATATTAATAATAGTAGTTTTTTCTCTAACAGAACCTAATAATTTGTTCCAGTTATCAATATCTTGTACTAAACCTTTATATTCATCATTTATTAAAGTTAATCTACTTTGTAAAGATTTGGCTTCTGTTCTTGCTTCAGATAAAGCAATTTCTTTTATATCACTAGAAATAGATTGTTTACATGTCGGACAATTGTCAGTTGTTTCAAAAAACTTTGCAGTTTTACCAATTGCTCTCATTTGAGTTTGAACTTCTGAATTAGCCATCATATTAACATTTTTTAAATCATGAAGTTCTTTTAAATCACCTTCAATTTTTGTTTGTTCATCATCTAAGCCATCAGATAATTCATAATTATCTTTTTGTAATACTGTAATTTTACTATTAGAAATTGTTATTTTATCGTGATATTGTTTTTTATTTTCATCAGTCAATAATTGAATATCTTTTATATATTTTTTTTGAGTATCAATTTTATTTGTTGATATATCTATTTTATAATTTAAATCTTTTAGTTCATCTTTTAATTTATTAGTTTGCTCTCTTAATATGATATTCATTTTAGAAAAAACATTGATGTCCAGAAGATCCTCAATAACACCTCTCCTGTGTCCAGTAGATAGTTGCATAAAGGGAATAAATGAGGAGGAACCTAACACAACTACCTGATGAAACGACTTATGATTAAGCTTTAGGATATTTTGCTCGAGGATCTTCTGGTACTCTTTGGCATGAGAGCTCTGATTAATCATAGTACCATCACGCCAAATTTCAAATGTGTTGGGTTTAATACCTCTTATCACATTATAAACTGATTGACCTATCGAAAAATTAACTTCAACAATACATTCTTTACCATTTATAGAATTAACGAGTTGTTGTTTATTAATACTTCGATGAGGTTTTCCAAATAAACCAAATGACACAGCATCTAGCATAGTAGATTTACCACAACCATTTGGTCCAACAATTAATGTTGATTTATTTCTATTTAAATCTATTTCGGTAAAAGTATTACCGGTGGATAGAAAATTTTTCCACTTTACTTTATTAAATTTTATCATTTCAATGCCAAAACAAAAAGAATTGCTATTAATAATACATTAGTTAAAATCATTTGTATACACAATATTAAGTGGTACCAAACCCACCGATGTTTGTATAATGTATGTATATTGACTTTAGTGTCAAGTTCTTCTGTTTCATCTTCCTGTTTTTTTAAACCTAGTATTGTTAACATGTCCATTATGCTATCTCTAAAGATTGGGCTTCTGTCATTAAATCGCGCATATTAATTTTTAGTTTATCCTTATCTAAATCAGTATCAACATTATTAATATAATCATCCATGAGTTTCGGAGTGTCATCTACTTCTAAACCTTCGTCTGCTATATTTTGGCCGACAAATTCACTAAAATTTTCTGCTATTTTTAATTCATAAATATCTTGATTTTGTATTCTATCTACAAATCTATCAAAAGTAAAACTATCTCCTTTATTGACAACAATTATTTTTACAAACTTTTTATCTAAATTAGATACTGTATATGTATTATAATTGGTTTTAGTAGCATTGTACACAATTTTTTCGAATAACCTATAATTATTTTGTATTCTTTCTAATTTGCGTGTTTCAGTATCTAGAATATGAAAGTACTTTGGATCATGCGCATCAGACCAAAAGTATTCTAAAGGTGATCCAAGATACCAAACGTTTCCTTTTTTAGAAGAAGTATGAAAATGACCAGTTATAACTTGCTCAAACCTATCAACAACTGCTGGATTCATTCCATGATGATTAGGTATACCTTTCAGCATATCGAATCCACATAATTCTAAATGTGCACCTAACCAATCTGCTTTACAGTTTTGTATAAAATTCATAGATTGTTGATGATTTTCTTGATTAATCCATGGTAATAATGCCATTTTTAAAGAACCATATTCCATTACAGTAGGTTCCATTATTATATGGATTTCATTCATATAATGCCCTAGTAGTTCTTTTAAAGCATTTAAATCATTAGTATTTTTAAAATACGTATCATGATTACCAGGAATAATATCCATCATCATACCACGTTTTCTAATTTCGTTTAAAAAACATTTTCTATTATGATTAAGAGCTTTAAAATTTACAAATTTTCTGTGATCATAATAATCACCAAGATGTACTATTTGTTTTATATTGTGTTTTTCACATTCCGGAAAAAACACCTTATCATAAAATTCTTTTGCATTATCTAAAAATATTTGTGAAGAGTTTCTTATACCACAATGGGTATCATTTAATATAGCTATTTTCATTAATCTATTTTTACACCTTGACTTAAAATACAATAACTATTATACGCTGAGTGATATTCAAACATTGTATAAGTTTTTGTTGCAGGATTAAAATAAAAAGAAAAAGGTATTACTCGCATTTCATCTTGTAATCCATCTTCTGATCTCACTTTAGTTGTTTGCATAGCTTTAAAAATTAAATTTTCTTGTCTTCTATACGTAACATCTTCTGCCATTTCTTTACTCATACAAGCAACTGGTTTATCATTCCATGTCATTCCAAAGGCAACAGTTACTGTTATTAATACTAAAACTATGGTTGCAACTAATACTAATATTACTGGAAATTTATTCATGCCATAAACTCGCTTAAATCTGAGTCAACACTTATTGTTCTCTTTTTTTTAACTTTTTCTTGTTTAGCGTACGCTTTTATTTTATCATCAGTATATCTTACTTTTTCAATTCTATCCTTTAATGAATCAACAAAAGCACTAACTATTGGAGTAGAACCTTCTTCTGTTACTACAAATTCTTCTAATCCAGAAGAAGTTAGATATTTCATTTTAATTTCTTGTTGCTTCTTTTCTTTGGCTATTCTTCGAAGAAAAGCGTACCAGGTTATTTGAGTAAAGTAGGCAAAAGCATTAGGATTTCCTGTTCTTGTAGCTGCATCTAAATTATAATTACCTATAGCTTTAAGACAATTTTCTACAGCATCCATAACCATTTCTTCCCTATAAGTATATCTTATAAAGTTAGCTTTATGTGATAATCCTTCTGCTATTCTGAGAAAACACTGTGCAACGTAATTTGGTACTTTAGGCACAATTTTTTGTTTTGCTTTTGCTACATCAGCAATTTTTACATACTCTACAACTGCTTGAGAAAATTCAGCATTATTAACATAATGTATATTTTTCTTATTTCTTCTTGGCATAATTTACTCCATTAATAACTATATAATATCATATATTGATTACCATGTAAATATATATTTTTTTAAATAAAAACAAAAAATAATGGTTTACAAAACGTACGTTCTAGTATATAATAAATTAAGGTATTTTGGGGGGAGAGATATACTAATGGAATGTTTTTGGGAATGGTAAAATATTTGATGGTTTATCACTGTCTTTCGCTTCTTGTTTATCTAATTGTTCTTCTATGTATTCATGTACTTCGTCGTCGGTCAAATCTTCTAAATGATCTAAATCAATGGGATCACTAATTGGTTTCTCTTCTAAAAATTTATTTAATTTACTTAAAGATTTTTCGTACAATTTAAGTAAGTCTAGCGATGGAGAAGATTCTCCTACAATATGTTCAGAATTAATAGTTTGTAACACATTTGGATCGTCGTTAAATGACAACCATGGTCTAAAACTAAAAAATTTATAACCATTTCTTATATTAATTGAATCATATAATTTCATAGCTTTTCTAATTAATATAGCAGAAGTTTCGATGGTGTCCCATTCTACAACTTCACAAATTATTTCTTCACCAGTACTTAATTTAAAATGTTTTATATTATCTTTCATATTTCTATTTCGTATGTTTTAAAATTAAATTTTTCTTTATCATATATTTTTAGTCTTTCTTTGCCATGTTGCCAACTAAAATTTTTATTTGTGTCATTACATAAATTATCTATAATATCAAAAAGTTTAGTCGGCACACCATTATCTGATTTTCTCAACCCTCTTCCGATCGACTGGAGGACTCTAATTTGTGATTTGCTTGGACTGGCAAATACAATGTTATGAAGATTCCTAATATTAATACCAGTGGAAAAAGTGCCAAGACTGGCAACAATAATAGCATTTCTTTGTTTTTCAACTATACCTCTTATCGCTTCGCGATCTGTTGTTTCAGTAGCACCAGATACAAAAAAAACTTTGCGAGCTTCGTTTACTTTACTATTTATTAATTCAAATAAAGGTTTTCCGTGTTTTTCTACCCAATTAAAAAGCACTAATGTATTTCCTTGTTGATCAACTGCTAAATTAGTTATAAATTTATTTCTTTTATCATTATCAACTATATATTCGATTTCTTCTTGATAAGTTTTCTTTCCAAAATTTTCTCGATCTTTTTTTAAATAATTTAAAATTACTCGATGTATGTCGAGTTTAGCCAATGTATCGTTGTCTTGTAATGCTTTGGTAGTTGTAACTTTATATGTTTTGCCAAATAATCCTTGTAAAACTAATTCGTGTGTTTGAGTTCCATCAAGAGTACCGGTTGTTCCATATCGATATTCAGCCTCAGTGGCTTTATTCATAATATTCATTAATGACTTTGATTTAAATCCGTGGCATTCATCACCAAAAACAGCGCCAAATTGTTGAAACCATATCTTAGGCAATTTATATATTGACTGCCATGTACTAATATATATGTCTGCATTATCAGTTTTTTCTTTACCAGAATAAATTTTATGAGCCATATTTTCTGGCATGTTATAACTTACAAAATCAGTATGCATTTGTTCAACTAAACTTGTAGTTGGTACAATAACTAATACTTTTTGATTATAATTTGCTAAAAACCAACGGATTAAATAATATATTATTAATGATTTACCAGAACCGGTAGGTGATAATAATATAGATCTTTTTTGTTTTATAGCATGAGATATTCCAGTAAATTGATAATCTCTTAATTCAAACGGTAAATCTAATGTTTTAGCAAAATAAAAAATATCTTCAGGTTTTACATTATTAACATCAGTAGCTAATCCATATTTTGTTCTTATTTCTTTTAATTCGTAATTACGAGTTTTTGCAAATACCTTTAACTGCGGATATAATCCACCCGGTAATTCTCCACTATTAACATCATATAATCGTATTTTTCCATCCCATACTCTACGTTTAAACGCAGGCATAAATCTATAACCAGGTACATAAAAAGAAAAAAATTCTTTTATTTCTGCAGCTATACCGTAATCACAATCAACGTGTAGATTTGAATGATCTAATTTCCTGACTGAAATTGTTTCCATTTAATTATGTTGCTTATTGTCTGATGTCGCCATTTTAAATTATCTATTATCTCTGATAAAGTATCTACTATCGTCTTATAATATTGAATCTTTTCTTCTGATTTTTGTATTTCTGGATCTGCATCATAATAATAATCCATTTCACCTTTTAATATTTTTAATCCACCAAATGGATCCGGATCCCATTCTAATTTTTCAATTTCATCTTGATCCATTTTCCCGTTATAATATAACCATTTTTGTTTTAAAAGTAATTTTTGCTCAAACTCGCTTTTTTTCAATATGAGTTTAGCATTCATTAATTTTTCTAAATATTTTGAATGTAGAATAGGAACTTGTCTAGAAGTTTCATCTAAATGTATTTCGCTTATTGTACAATCATCTTTCCATTCATCAAGTAATTGTTTCAAATCAATCATAATATATCTCCATTAGTTAGTATTATATATGTCCTCTTCTTCTTTAGTTTTATATTGCCATTCTTCAGTATGACCAACTGACCATTTTGGTTCTGTTTCGACTCTATAATTTTGTGTACAAACTTTAAAGTCTGGTGTTAATAATTTATCTGGTGTTAATGAACTATCTCTCCATATAACTCTATTATTAGGTTGCGCTGCAAATTGTCCATTATCTAATCTTATTATATTAAATGATTTATGTTCCGGATCATGTTCTGAAAAGTTTGTATCGAGTGTTGAACTTTCTGAATGGCAATTATCAATTGTAAATTCATAGTCACCAGCATGCATTTTTTTATCTTTACCAAAAAATTCACAACGACCTAATGTAGGTTTTTCTATTACTGTTAAATTATAATCAAAACAATCCCATAATTGTAAAACATCTAAAGGCAACAAATCACCATGATCTGTTTTCCATACAAATGCTGATATTGGGAGTTTATCGAATAAAGCGCCGTAATCTGTTAACAGCGTTTCGAAATATAAAGCTTTGTACATAGTGCTTTTTACGCTGATCCATACTCCGGGCGTAAATTCACCGTGTCCTTTTTCTAAATCATATAAATATTCTTTTCTTACATATACGTTAACTAACGGTAAATTGTGTATCAAAAACGACATATTAATCCTGTATTATAATAAATCAAAATAACTAAATCTAAACGATATTGCAAAGGTAACAAATTCTGTACCTGTTGCAGTCGATTCAAATGTAATATCTCCTAAAGCGATTGGTATACAATCTATATATTTAATTTCTTTAGTCTTATTGTTATGACTAGACAAGATAGAAACAGTAATATCAGAATATGTTGGAACTATTTTTAATTTATGACTTCTTTTTATTGCTGGTATTTCTTCTTGTTCTAATAATCTACGCATCCAATTATACATTTCGTCATACGATTTTAAATTTTCATCTAAAATCAAATTTGCTGATAATTCGTTATACGTTAATTTTGCTCCAGTAAAAGGTACTCCGGTAAGTTGTTTATACGGTACTTCAATTGGATTCATTATCATACCAGGATGCGTAACACTCTGAGCGAAGTATTCTAAGTTCGGATAGTTTTCTCTATCTATCGTTAGCTTATACGACGTCGGTTGTAAGTAGTTTAAATTATTAGTTAATGTTGCCATAATACTATTTATATACGTTTAAACAAAAAAAGAGGGGCAAAAGCCCCTCTAAAGTTATTAATTTAAGTTATATTAAGATACAGAATCGAGTATGTTATCTACTCTAAAAATTCTGTAGTACTGGTTATTTCTAACTGTAGCAGCATCCATACCATCTTTTGGTGAGCTTGTTACAAATGGGTTAACTTGCATTCCATATCTGGTTTTAAAACCAATTTTTGGTTGGAATGTGTTCTCACCAACAGCACGTACCATAGTTAGCGGTACATATGGGCAATAGAACATTCCAGCATCATATGGGTTAGTTCCCTTATAACCTACGTTTACATAGTTAGCAACCGCATATGGGTCGATGTAAACTCTCATTCTGCCGTTTAATGTACCAGCAAATGTATTACCAGTGTCATCAACGTTTAGGTTAGTTGACATTGCAGGTGTATAGTCTAACATACCGGCAGCGTTAAGAGCGGAGGCAACATCTGAAGAACAGATTATAAAGTTACCTTTACCACGTCTTGTTTCTTTCGCGATTACGTTAGATTCTCTCTCGAGTTGAAATACAAGACCTTTCCATCTTTCAACTGACCAACGACCATCAGCATCGTTCTGAACGTCGAATAGTCCGTTTACTTTGATTTCAGCTTGTCGACAACCGATTTTTGCTTGAAGATTTATATTTCTAATAACTTCGCGATTAATCTCAGCTAAGATTTCAGTTGACAATATATTTGCCAATTCTGTCTCAGCGTCTAGACCGTGAATAGCTTTTAAATCCTGAGCAAGTTCAAGACTGTATTCTGCTTTTAGCGCTCTTGATCTGGCAGTAACTGTTGCCTTTTCAATTGTAAATCCCATTTCTGGAATATGAGCATTTGGTGCAGAACCGTCGCCTAGAGCTTCAGCATTACCTGTTGAATAACCTGTACCTGTTACGCCGTGCGTTGCAGAGGCAGAGTCAAGAATTGATGGATCAGTGTTTGCACCAGCAAAACCAGTGTCTGTTACTCCAACAAAACCTGATGGACCTTTTGCACCGTTACCGGTTGCAGATGAGTCACCTGAAAAGAACGTATTAGCTTCATTAAATAAAGCTTCATTTCCATCAGCTTCACCAGCAAGTCTAATGCCTTGTGGATCTTTATATGTTGACTTCATCGCAAAGATAAGTCCGGTAGGACCAGTCATTGGTTGTACACCGCAGACATCGTATGCCATAAGGTTTGGCATTGCACGTCTTACAAGTGCGATTAGTACAGGGTTCCAGTTAGCTACATTACCAGTAGCGTTAGCTGGAGCAGCTTCTTGAAGCATACCCTCTTCTCTTAAAGCTATTTCTTGATTTTCAAGAACAGCAGCTGTAACAGCTTTTTTGTGATGATCGGTTATTGAGCCAGCAGATTCCTCATTGAGTACTGGGGCCCATTTCTCGATCAACTTATCGTAAGATACAGTATTTGTTTGCATCCTTAAGACTCCCTTTAAGTTTTGATTTGTGATTTAAGAGCAGTTAGATACTGTGACATTGCTCCAGAAGTTTCAACAGTATTATCTTCTGTATCTTCTTCTAGGTTATCAAGTTCACTAGTAACTGGCTTTTTCTTAAAATATGATTCTTTAACAGTATTAACTTTAGTGGCAAATGTTTCTTTGTCATCAAAATCAATGCTATTTGTTAAAGTTTTTAGTTTTTCAATTTGAGTTTCTGCTAGATCATTCGAAGCTTCACGGATAACCGCTTCCCTTTGATAATCCTCGAGTTCCTCTTGCATAGCGATGGTTTTTGCTGTTTGAGAATTTAAAGTTGTTTCCAACTCTTCAACTTCTGCAGCAAGATCGTCAACTAGGTCGACTTTAGACTCAGGTACTTCAATGTAAGACTCTGTGAATAAATCTTTTAGATTATTCATAAACTTCTCAGCAATTTCTGTACGGAGACCGGTTTGAACTGCAACCTTATTTTCTTCCATCCAATTCTCAACTACGTAGTTAAGGTATGAATCAACCTTATTTACAAGTTCTTCTTTGGTTGTAGAAACTTCAGATTCCAATTCCTCGTTAAATTTTTCTTCAAGGCGATCAATCTCTTCAGATAGTTTTGAATTGATTGCAGCTTCAAATATTGTTTGTGCTTTACCCTTAAATTCTTCAGATAAAGTTGCTTCTTCATTAACAAGAGCATTAAGATCACTTGACCAATCAACATCGACTTTAACATTGCTTGACTTAACTTCAACAGTTTCGTCATCTTCAATGTCTTCAGCCATGAATTTAGAATACATGGTTGCTAAGTCTTCTTTCTTGGTTTTAGTCATCTTAGTATACATATCGTTCATCATAGCTGCTTTAGTCTTCTTAGGCATATAGCCTTCAGTTGGCTGAGCACCAGCATCTTGCATCTTTGAAGCTGGATCACTTGATTGAACTTTTTGCATTGGATCTTTCTTGTTTTTATCGCCTTTCCGAGCGGGTGCAGACTTACCTGCGTTTTCAGCTGACTTAACTGAAGCAACAGATTTTTGTTCTGCATTTTTAGGATCATGCCCCATAGCTTCCTCTACATTTTCATCCTCTTCGTAGAGATCGCCAATGACATCATCTTTGATTTCTTCTGTCATATTTGACTCCCTAATTTTTATTTTTGAGTAACGAGAGGAAATTTTTGAACTCACGAACTTGAGTCTCGTAGAGATTTGTGCGTGATGCCTTTTTAATTTCAGTCTCCATTTTTTCAATTGTTCTAGCTTCAATAATACCGTTATGCCAAACCCATTCAACGCCTTCCATTATCCCATTAACAAAAGCACCAGGTGCAGATGGATCTTGTACTATATCAATAGCATTAAGCATAAAATCGTCTTTTACATACATTGCGTTATTACGTCGCTCTAAACTTCCCATACCACGAGTCGAAACGCCTAATTGAACACCACCTTCGAGTAACCCTTTTACTATGTTTCCCATTGGAGTTTCCAATATTTGCGCTTTCCCCATAACATCATTTCCCTTAAATTTAAGTTCATTGATCTTATGTGAAACCTTATCTAAATTTACAGTCGGCCCTTCTGGGTGATTCAGTTCACCTACGGCACGACCTTTAGAAACTTGTTCATTGGAGTATTTACCAACTGCCTTTTCCATTACAGGCATTGGATAAATTCTGCCATTTCTATTTTGCCCTTCAGCTTGAGCAAAAATACCTTCTATGTTATAACACTTTTTACCGTTTTTACCTTCAGTAATAAAAACTTCTAGATTCGTATCGTTAAATTCTGAAATGAGTTTCATGATTACCTCGGATATGCTATAGGTGTAAATGTTACATTACCGCTACCGGCATATATCATTTCATCGTGTTTTTTATTAAAAGTGATTGCTTGATTAGAATACATTAAAAAAGAATGTTGAACATCCCCAGCTGCATTACTTATTGTTACAGTTGTAGATGTTGTACAACAAGCGTATACATTACGATTGAATCCCAAATAAGTTCTATTACCTGCGCCGTTAGCTGTTTCACCGGCTGCTAATGGATTTATATGCATTACTTCATCCCTTTATATTGTTTCATGAACATCATACCAGCTTTTTCAGCTTCTCTTTTAGTACGATATTGATCTAATCTATCACCATCAATATAAACAACAAATTTGCCCATTTCATTGTGTATCGTCATCGGAATTCTATTGATTCTTTTAGAAAACACTTTTGGTCCTATTGCTTTTCGACCAGCAAGTTCTCTTAATTCTATAAAAGATTTCATAAATTTCCCTTTGTATATATTTATAAAAATATAATTTTTAACGGATTTTAATTAGATACTTCCTCATCTCCGTCTTCTTCGTCCCGTTCTCCGTCGTCATCTGATAACTCGTCGTCTCCCATTTCGACTCCCACATCACCATCGGACTCTTCTTCGGTCTCTTCGTCTTCAATGCCACTCTCTGCCTCAGAGCCAGTTGCTCCACCATCTTCCGCGTTATCGAGATCGAGCTCGAGTTGGTCTTCGTCTCCCTCTGTATCGTCTGCTTCAGCAGGTTTGCCATTGTAGAGTTGATCTGCAAGTTTTATTTTCTCCTGATCTAAAACATCACTTAGTTTTACTTGTATTACATCATTAAAAATTTTATTTGCTTTATTGTAGTCTTGATCTAGCGAATGTTGTACCAAATCTCTTAAAGGATTACCTTCAGTTTCTACTTCTTGTTCAGCCATAATTACTCCTATTCTTCGTTTTCAGGTTGTGGTTCTTCTTGCTGTTCATCGTCAGATTGTTTTTCTAAACTTTCTATATCATCATCAGTTAGCTTAAGAACATTTTTCATGATCCATTCCTTTGAAAAATATGTTCCAATGTATTGAGAAGCTTGATCTAGTGTTTGTAATCTTTCTCTTAATAATTCTGATTCTTTTAATTCTGTAAAATGATTATCTTTAATATAGTCAATAACGATATCGTTTTTCATGTCATCCCAATCTTCTTCAGTAATAATACCTTTTAACATTAGTTGTGTTTTTAATAAACCCATAAATAAATGCGAAAATCTCGTACGTAATCTTTCAATAAACTTTTGAAATTTTAATTCGTCACGAGTTATTTCTGAAGTTCTACCTAAACTAAATTGAGATTCTTGTTCTAATCGATTAACTGGCACATTTAGTGCTTTATATAATTTCTTTTGAAAATAAATAATATCTTCTATTTCACCAAGATTTTGGCCACCGGGTAAAGTTGTAATTTCTGTACCTCGACCACCTTCTCTACGTGGAATCCAAAAATCTTCGATCATTGACATGTGTTTACGATCGTCTCTTATTTCACCGGTTTTAGCATCGTATACTATTTTATTACGATACCTTGACATAATATCTTTCATATATTGTTCAGCTTTACCTCGAGGTAAATTACCGACATCAATATAAAACATTCTTCTTTCCGGAGCTCTTGATAATCTATATATTACCAAAGAGTCTTCCATCATTCTTAATTGATTGAGAGGCTTTAAGGCCTTATGTAAATATCCTAAAATCTTTTTTCTTGATTCATCTAATAAACCAGATGTTACATAACTTACAGAATCGACACTTAATTTAACACCTGAAGTTTGTTGACCTGGCTTTTCTTGATATATGTAAAATTCATCCACCTTTTCAACAAGATTAGCACCTGTTTGTGGATCTTTTTTTCTTTTAATTTGTTTTATTTTTCTTATCTTTGAAGAATCAATAGGTCGTATTTCTTGTATGCCCGCTTTTAATGCTGCTTCATTAACAACTATATGGTGATATATTCTACCATCAATATACCATCTTCTAAAAATATCGTGACCATCTTCACTAAAATTTAACATCGAATATATATTATCAAATTCTTCTTTAATCTGTTTTTTAATTCCATCACTTACTTTTAAATTATCCATAGTAATATCTACGGATTGTTTACCAACTTCATTTGATGAAACAACTGATTCGTTAACAATATCTTCAACAGCAGCATCGCATTCAGGATGCATAGAAGTTCCACGGTATTTCATTATTAGTTGGGCATTATCTTTCGAATCATCCCCATCCATATTAATGTATTGTCCATAATGTGAACCACCAGCAGTAACGTAACCAGCACCGTCATCATCTTTTGCTGGAACTATAGATGGTTTTTTATTAGGATCTTCTTTTGGTGCTCGTCTTAATTCGAACCCAAATAATCTTAATCCTCGCGTATCATTAATGTAATCGGCCATTAATTATCCCTTACTATGAGGGGTGCTTAAGTGCACCCCTCTATCTTATATATTATGCAGCATTAACGCCGTCTGTGGTATTAGATGTCCAGTACTGGTAATTCCAAGTAACTGTAAATCTTTCAATATCTTCAGCAGCATATGATAAGTCAATTGCACTTACGTCTGCTGGCCAACAATCTTTAAACGTATACGTTTTTTTGACTGTTTCGTTTCTATCAAATTGAGAAACCTGAAGATCAGCGAAATATAATTCGGGATTTTGAGTACCACCGATATCCGCGTGATTTGCAATGGCGTTCATCCAAGTTTCGAAAGAATTTCTTAACTTAAAATTTACATCATTGATTATAGTGACGGTCCATTCTGCGAATGTTCTATCACCAGCTATTTTTAATTGTCTACCTCTAAAGGGTACAATTATCGTACCAACTGTTGACGCTGGTAACTGCGCAGCCTCACATAAGAATGATGAAAGATCAGCATCCACATCAACACCTAAACCACCTCTTGGATTGTTCATAGTGACTTGAAATAGATTGGATCTTGCACCTCCGCCTGTAAGCCTGGCTTTAAATTGATCTACACTACCTAGTGCCATTTTTTACCTCCTAAACGCCAGCAGTTCCAACAATTTCTTCAAACGATACGCCTGTTCTAACAGCCACAAAGTTAAGTGTGACAAAATTAATTGAACGTGCAGGTTTGATGAAAATGTTAGCTATGAATTCGTTACGATCAATAACTTCAGAAGTATTAACTGTTTCATCAGCTATTACTCTAAAATCGGTTATACCTCTTCGAGCTTTCACATCTCTGAGGACTGGTTCAATAATATTTACAAATTCTGCTCTTGTAAATTCATCATTAAATTCAAACATTACGTTTTTAGCAGCTTGTGCAATTGCTCTTTCAAGTGTTAAAAATAATCTTCTACAGTTTATTCTATCAAACGCAGAAGGTCTATTGAACATTGTTTTATCACCAAATAAACAAATACCTGAGCCACTTACATTAACAACTGGATTAACTCCAGCTTTATATAAAGTATCTCTATTTGTTTTATTTGGATTATAGTTAAGTCCTGTTACACCTAATAGTTGGCCTCTTCTTGTACCAGCAGGAGAAAACCATGGTGCTTGTGTTCTATCAGTTTCTGCCATAAGTCCGGCAACTGAAGAAGCAGCAGGTATTTCAATAAATTGATCATTGAATTTATCAAATACTTTAAGATATGAACAATCCATAATGCCATAAGAGCTCTTTGTTATTGTAGCAGCCGTAGCAACAACATTTGTAGTTACTGTTGTTTCATTTGACTGACCAACAACATCTGATCTAGCTGGCGAAGATACAACAACACAATCTTTCCTTGCTGTTGCATTTGCAATTAAATCATTAGTAACTGTTGTTTGATCGGATCTGCTACTCATGCCGGGTGCAATTAAGAAATCAACTTCAACTGCTTCTACATCTTCGAAAAGATCATGACCAGTTGCAATCTCAGCAGTACCAAGTGCGTTAGAATTAACTCCACTGTCAAGTGAATAATTTAATACTTTAATATTAGCTCCATCTGCAACGAAATCTTGTTGAGTACCAGTCATGGCTTGGCCAGCAAGAACACCTGCTACAGTGATATCTTGTGGAAAACCAATCATATGCACATATTGTGATTGCTCGTTAATTACATTTTTTATATAATTAGTTCCTCCGTCTTGTGCTTTTGAATTAGAAGCAAGTGATACGTACGGATATGCTTCTAATACTGATCCTTTTGTTCCTGATATTTGACCATCTTCGTCAACAATGGCAACGTGTACTTCAGTTTTAGATCCGCCTGCTGCAGAATCAATTGCTGATGAACCTGGCGCTGCATCAAAAGATGATTTATATGCCCAATTACTAAATGCTGAGTCTAATAATGTTGGTGTACATATTGAAATTTGTAACGAATTACCTAAAGCTCCAGGAAATCTAGCAGCAAAAGAAGCTTTAGCTGAATTAAGTGTTCCTTCTTGAGAAATAAAATTATCTTTATTTTTAATTGTTGGTGCACCACTTCCTGGAAAAGTTCCTCCAGTTTGTAGTGTTGATGCTCTTGAATTTTTTGCTTCAGTTGTTACAGCTCTAACAACTTGTAGCGAACTTGAATAACGCAAAAAATATGATGCGTTATGAAAATCTATTGTGTTTGTGGTGTCTGGTGTCGAGTGGACATTTATCAAATCGGCTTCGTTTGATATGAGTGTTCTTTGCTCGACAGGACCCCATCTAAAATTTCCAACGATTGCTCCAGTGGAAGTTTGAACATTGGGTACGCCGCCCGTTGCATCAATTTCCTTTACAACAACCGCAGGTGATTGTGATGGTGTGAATAGTGCCATGTTTGCCTCTCGGTTTCTAATTAATAAGATTCATAATACGGTTGTTATCAATTACTATGATATATTTATATAATTTAGAAATTAGAGTAATTGTTCCATTGTCCGTCATGATCAAATTCTATTACCCATTCTGGTTTTTTTACTTCTTCTTCAACATATTGAGATCCATCATCGATGTGTCCAAATGGTACAACATCATCTTCGATCTCTTTCATCTTTTGCTTAAAAATCATTTCTTTTAAATTAATATTTGTCATATCTCCAAAATATTTACTTGTTACAAAATAACCGAATAATACAAAATTCATAATTAAATCATCATGATTACCATCAGATGCTTCGTATGATTGTCCTCTTGATATAAATGTAGAAGCTTCAAATATAGTATTTTCATCTTGTATAGCAATTTTATTATTTTCTAATAAATCTTTTAAAGCTGAACATCCTAATCTTTTTGTTTTCCGGGTCATTTCTATACCCATTCTATCCATTCTTACAGCTGATTCTGAATGCATATTTTCGTATTCTAAATCTTGATATAATCCGTTACAGACTAAAGAGCCTTGATCATTTGATTCAATTATTACATAAGATTTGTTGTAGACGCTAGCCCATTTATAAATAATGTTAGGGTAGAGGATAGGCGAGATAGTATTATTGCGATACACAGCTACCTGTCTGAACGGGCGAACGCTAATATCGACTAAATTAAAGGTAGAATAGTCCTGTCCTCTACCCTTCGCAACATCAACACACATAACATATTCATGCTTTTCTTTTGGTTTTTCGTATATTAAAAGAGAACCATCTTCATATATTTTGTATGGTTGACGAGCTCTTAGTTCCATTAGTGTTTTTGCGTTTATAAGAGTATCGCCTGTACCGAAAAATGTATTACCGAATTCTTGGTCAAATTGTAATTGTGATGTATTTGATACTGTAGATTCTTTCCATTTTTTATCTCGACCTGGTACATCCCACCAGTCGACTCTAAATGGTTTAAATTCGTTTACATTTTGTACTGCGCCTTGCCATATATTATAAAAGGTATTACCAATACCATTAGCAGTAGAAGTTACAATAATTTTTGTATCTTTACCGGCAGAAACAACAGGATAAGTTGAAGTATAAAATTCAGCTGCTCGTTCTACAAACGCAAACTCATCTAAGTATAATAAGTTAACAGAAAGACCACGAATAGAACTCCCGGAAGTAGCAGCAGCAATGATACGAGAATTATTTGAAAACTCAAGGGAACCTTTATTAAGAGCTTTACTGCCGGGCTGTAAAAAGAACGGAGTATTTTCCAACATAAGAGTAACACGTGAAAGCATTTCTCTTGCAGTAGCTCCTTTATTTGCCAAAATAGCGATAGTCTTTTCTGAATTGAATAATGCGAACCATAATAGGTAGGCGCACGCACTGATTGACTTACCAGATTGACGACATGCGAGAACGACATTAAACCTATTCTCCTCAAATTGGTTAAACATTTTCTTTTGATAAGGATATAATTTAAAAGGTACAAGACCTTTATCTAACGAAATAATTTTACAATATTTTTCTGCAAAATATGAAGGGCTTTTCATACATCTAGAATATTCAGTAACTAATTCAGCAGACCATTGTTGTACAACACCGTCTTTTTTTACATTAGGATTCCCTAGATAACTCTGTACTTGATGCATCTACAACCTTTTCATCTTTCTCTTTTAATAATTTTTGCAAATCTGCAGTAGATCCTAAAAATATATTATTTTGTTGGTGTTCAACTTTTTTTAGTGGTTCTTCTAAATCTTTATTCTTTTTATTTAGATCCATTAATCTATCGTTAACATCCGATAAATTTTTTATCATATTAGATAATACTTCAAATGCACGAGGATGCTCAGATTCTCTAGCAACTTGCATCATCGTTTCTAAACTATCTTTACCTTTTTCTAATAGTTCATAATAAGTTTCACGTGAATATTCATAATCACTTTTAATTTTATCAGACATTTAACAATTCCATCTACGCCTAGCAGCTTTACCTCTTTCGCCTGTCCAACTTTTTGAACGAGCACAGAATGATTTACGTCTTGCGGCTGCTTTGCTACCAGGTTTTAATTTGCTTGGAGCAGTAGTAACTGCTGTTTTAAGATTACTTCCGGGATTTTTTCTTCTATATGCAGCAACTCCTTTTGCTGTCATTCCAGCTCCCTTTGAAACCGGTAAAAAATTACCACTTTTCTTCGAAGTACTTACCGGATTTGATTCACGATCTTCTTTAGGAACACAATTTGGCACCATTTTTCCATTTTTCTTTTTCATACCAACTTGTTTATGACTATCCCAACAAGCTTCTTTAAAGGTTTTCATGAACTACCCTTTCCTGATACGTAACCAGCAACAATACCTACAATACCGGTTATCGCCATTTGTAATAATTCAATAATACTTGCATCTAATTTTCCGCCATGAGCGTTTGCCATCATAAATTCATCTACTACTATTAATCCTAATAGTCCCATCAAACCGACTACTAAAATTAAAACTGTTATATCTTTTATGTACTTCATTAGCTACCAAAGCCTCCGTCGCTATCTTGACCCCATATTGTTGTAGTAAATCCAAAATCACTATCAGGATCACCAATAGTTGTTATAGGATTAGGATCTATTTGAACTGTTTGTAATCTAACATCTGAATCAGTTGTTAAACCTCGAGCTGAATCTAAAAAACCAACTCTCGGATTAAATACTTTTGCAACAGATTTTCTTATAATCTTAGAAGTCGGAATATTACTATAAAAATTTGTTCTCATTTCAAAATCTAAAGTGTATATAATCGTTCTTCTACTTCCTAAATCTCCTTCATAATCATCGGCAAATCCTACACCAGCAATACTAATCGGAATATCTTCTAAAAAATTTGGATGCTCACTCATAAATGGTTTTATAGTTAAAGTATATTGCGGATTAAAAGTTGGTAATATTTGTTCTACAATTTGTAAAGCATCATCTTGGGTTTTAGCATATGCATTTAATTGAAATCCAATAACATACGGTACCGCAGTATTAAATTTCTGCCTGCTTAAATTAATAGTTCCAGTATTTGTAAAATTATTTAATTTAGATAATTGTCGAGTTGTATCGTATGCAATATTAGTAATTTCAAAAGACATACGTGGTAACTTTATAGCAACTCTTGTATCTTCTCTTAAATCCGGATTTTCTCTTATTCTTTCTAAATATTTTGCTTTTGGCGCATATGATAATGGTACTTTGACTTGACTTATAACCTTACCACTTGAATTTTTTCGAATAACATAAATATTATTAAATAGTCTACCAAATATAGCAACACATTTTTTTGTCTTTTCATGATAGAAATGAGTACCGAACATGATTAAGCCTCATAGATCTTTTGAAGATGATCTTCAAATGCTTCTACTTTAGCTAACCTATCAGGCCAAAGTATATATTCTTTTTCTGGATTCTTTTTTAAATTATTAAGTAATGGTATTATTGCATTAAATAATCCATCTAATTTATCTTTAATTGCTGTTGCATCAGTAGATACGGTTTCAACCTTTTTAGTAGCTGTTTGAACTGCTTCTAATTCATCTTCATCAACTGCCGTAAATCCAAAATCAAAAAAATCATCTGCCATTAATTATTCTCCACATCACCGAATGGATTATTTTCACTAAAATCTAAGAAATCAGTTGAAGTAGTAAAGTCGGTATTTTGTTCATTATTAGAAAGTTTATTATCTTCTGTAATACCAGTTATAGCTAATCCAGTACCATCAGGTATTGTTATAATTCTATTTAAATTAAAATTATGAAACTTACCATCAGTTGCACCAACATGAATTAAACTTAATGTTTTTGTAGTACTATTATAATTAGAAACTTCACCTGTAATTGAAATGTTTTCAGCGCTATCTAACATTTGACTAATAGTCATACCGTTAGTAATTAAATTAGTATCATTCTGTAATATAAGATTATATGTATATGCGAAATCTTTATCAATGGCATCAAGCTTAGCAATACCGGTATCCATATCTTCGCCAGAATATTCG
>CEVS01114140.1_pt1 | contig 45784 bp, 57 predicted proteins | sample 361571 | NCBI WGS metagenome assembly CEVS01 (sample SAMEA2623850, study PRJEB7988) | marine metagenome | isolation source: saline water (ENVO:00002010), including | reverse complement strand
GCATGAACATTGACTCAGCCAATGAACACGGATCGTGGGCTATACCTGCTTACATGAGCAACCTATGTCAAGAGATTATACATCCAACACAACCAATACAGTCGATAGACGATCCAGACGGAGAAATTGGAATCTGTATTCTTTCAGCTTTGAATTTGCTTGAGCTAGGCAATGAAAAGGACATAGAAGATGCCTGCCGAATGGCGGTCAGGACATTAGAGTCTGTTATTGATTATCAAGATTATCCAGTACTGGCAGGTGAGAATTTTACTAAGAACAGAAGATCTCTCGGTATCGGCATTACAAACCTAGCTGGTTTTCTTGCCAAAAACAAATTAAAGTACGACGATCAAGCAGCACTGGAACTAGTCCACGAAACTATGGAGCAAATACAATGGAATTTAATTAATGCTAGCTGTGAGTTAGCTGAGGAAAAAGGCCCGTGCGAAAAGTTCCAAGATACTAAATATGCAAAGGGTCTATTGCCAATAGATTGGTACAAGAAAGATGTTGACGAATTGTTAAAACCAGAGTACAACATGGACTGGGAGGGTCTACGTGAACGGATTAAAGAACACGGCTTACGCCACTCAACTTTATCTGCTATTATGCCTTGTGAGTCTAGCTCCGTTATTCAAAACAGTACAAATGGAATTGAGCCGGTCAGATCCTTGTTGATCCACAAGAAAGCCAAGAACGGAGTTCTAAAACAGTTAGTGCCAAATTATCGTATGCGTAAAAATTACTACACTTTAGCTTGGGACATAAGCGACAACAAGACTATTATAAACATGGCCGCTGTGATACAAAAGTTTGTAGACATGAGTATGAGTACAAATCTATACTACAATTACAGCCACTATGAGGATGGCAATATTCCTCTAAGCGTTTTAATTAGAGACCAGATATATGGATATAAATATGGTCTTAAAAATTTCTACTATGCCAATACGCCGGACGGAGATGGCGACACCGAAAAAGGCATGAACTGCGAATCTGGAGCATGTGCAATATGAAAACTATCTTTAATACGAAGAGTATAGACCCCATGAGTCAGCCTCTATTTTTAGGTAAAGACTTAGGTGTTCAACGCTACGATGTACTCAAGTATCCAATTTTTAAGGATCTTGATAGCAAGCAGATGATGAACTTCTGGAGGCCGGAAGAAATCGAATTAAAGAAAGATCGTGGCGACTTTAAGGAGATGTCGGAAAATGAGAAGTTTATTTTTACTTCCAATTTAAAATATCAGACCATGCTCGACAGTGTAATCTGCCGTGGTGTACCTACTCTATTAGAGTTTGTTACAAACACAGAGCTAGAAGCCTGCCTCATGACTTGGCAGTTCTTTGAAAAAATTCATAGTCAATCGTACTCCTATATTATTCAGAACGTGTATGCGGACAGCTCAGAGGTTTTTGCGGGCATATATGAAGATAAAGAAATCATGAAGCGTGCGAACAGTGCCATTAGCGATTACAACAATCTCATGGGCATGGCTTGCGATAAAAACAGACTTTCAGATATTAAGAAGCAAATTTATATGACCGTTGTTAGTATCAACATACTAGAAGCCATAAGGTTTTACGTGAGCTTTGTTTGTAGCTTTGCTTTTGCAGAGAACAAGAAGATGGTGGGGAACGCAGATATAATTAAATTAATCAAGCGTGACGAGGCGTTGCACCTAGCAAACACTCAACATATATTAAAAATCCTACACAAAGAAGAGTCTGAAGGCTTTGTTAAAACTGCTGAACAATGCAGATCAGCAGCTATTGAGATGTTTGAGAATGCAGCAGCCGAGGAGAAAGAATGGGCTTCATACTTATTCAAGGACGGCTCAATTATTGGTCTGAATGAAACAGTTCTGCATCAATACGTAGACTGGCTCTGCATGTCCAGAAGAAAAGCAATCGGTTTGCCGTATGAGAACGTTGGCAAGAATCCTATCGCTGGCTGGACTCAGGCTTGGATGCACAGTGAAAGTGTTCAAGTTGCACCACAAGAGCACGAAATAACTAGCTATAAAATAGGTGCTAGTAAAAACGACCTAGAAGACATGGACTTCGGAGACATGAAACTATGACAGAAAGAAATACACACCCCGACCATCAGGCTAGATTAGACCAATTAAAAAAATATACTATAGAAACTGTTCACGGTGTTAGACAACAAGTTTTATTTGACAGTTACCCAGAAGGAATGGAAGTTAAAGAAGACATGAATTTAGAACAACTTAGTAATAAGGTGGTGCAGTGGCATCACGACAGGAATTTAATAGAAGGGAGTTCTGACAAGGATCAGACTCTAAAGCTTTTACAGGAGCTAGGAGAGCTTTCTGACAGCGTTTGTAAAGGCAAAGATATTAAGGACGACATAGGAGACATGTTGGTAGTTATGCTAAACATAACAACTAGAAACGGTGTGTCTCTTGAAGACTGCCTAGCCAGAGCTTGGCAGGACATCAAAGATAGAAAAGGCCGAATGGTAGATGGAATCTTTGTAAAAGAAACAGATCTTTAATACATCCGATAAGGTAATAATAAATGGCAAGATCGAGAAGAAACAGAAAAGACGATAAACCAAAAGTTAAACATGTTGAGGCAAAAACAGAAAACCAAAAGGAGTACATACGGGCGATAATAGAAAATGACATTGTCTTCTGTTCAGGCCCGTCAGGTTCTGGCAAGTCTTTTGTTGCGGCGGGTATAGCGGCGGAGCACTTACACAGAGGAGAAATAGAACAGATTATTATCACGAGACCTCTGGTATGTACCGGTAAAGAAATAGGTTCCCTTCCGGGAGAGTTGGGTGAAAAAATAGCACCTTATCTACTACCAATGAAAGAGAATTTGAAGTTTTTCCTTGGACAATCTTACTATGGATACTATGATAATGAAGGACAAATCCATTACAAGCCGTTGGAGATAATGAGAGGTTCTACATTCCATAATTCTTATATGATACTAGACGAAGCACAGAACTGTACAACCGAACAGATAAAGATGTTCATAACAAGAATGGGTAAGAACAGCAAGGTACTGATAAACGGAGACATAAACCAAGACGACTTAAGAGGCAGAAGCGGCCTAGACTATTGTATAGGAAAGCTAGATGGGATCGAAGGAGTCGGTATATGTAAACTTGGATATGAAGATATACAAAGAAATGATATAATAGGCAAAATTCTAACTGCACTGGAGAATTGATATGCCACTGTATGATTACGAGTGCGAATGTTGCTCTCATAAACTATTTGACATCAAACAGTCTTTCGATGAGGAACCTCTGTCGGTATGCCCAGAGTGTAATGAGTCTAAACTTTATAGGGTCATTTCAGGAGGTGCTCACGCATTTGTTAAAGGTGCGAATACCATAGGCCAACTAGCTGATAGAAACGCAAAGAACAATAAAACCTTGATACAGGAAAATCAGCAACGCATTAAAGAATCAAAACCAAAAGATGAAAAGCCTTGGTATCACAAACATGCAACCGCTACGAATAGCGAAATAAACAAGATGACAAATAAACAAAAGGCTGACTATATACTGAAAGGCAAAAAGTAATGGCTATAGATAAAATTAAAAAGGAAGTAAAGGAAAAGCAGAAACACGAGGTTGGCTTTGACAAGAACGGAGTCATTGTTAAAAAACAGGCTTCAAAAGATATTTATGGTAAAGTGATTTATCTTGACGATAAAGAATCTTCTCACCATGTTAAGGTTTTGGAAAGTAATTTGTACGATCCTATGGGAACCTATTCTAGCCGTAGAAGATATCTTGAAGCAACATTTAAGAGAGTGTCAAAAAACACGTTTGATTTCTACATGATGTACCTAAAAACGAACAATTCAATTTATTTAACTAAAGCTCAGAGAGGATTTTTAAATGACTAAGACAGGACCACTAAGTAAAGCTGAGAAGTTCTACATAGAAAGCAAATACTCGGATGATATTGATGTAGATCAATTATGTAAAGACTTGGACAGAACCAAGAGGTCTGTACAAAACTTTATTTCAAAGAACAAGATCGAAAAGCCTGCTCCGGAAAAGAAGGAAACAATCTTGTCTCAACAATTTGCAAATAACAATAAGGGTTCTATCGTCATGACGCCAAACGCATCAGTTATGGCCGACGATATGAGACCAAACTTTAACCAAAACAAGTCATCAAGAAGGGCGTGCATAACGAAAATCAGAGATGAATAACGAAAAATTTCTACAGAAATATAGAACAGACAAACAGTCTACTTGGATCAAAGTAAAGACGACTGATGGTAGAGAGTTTTACTTTACTCATTATGGAGTCTGGTCAGTTGTTAAGCAACACTGCAAAGATGAATCTTCTTTTATTGAAGAGTTCTTTTTGCAATTTAGATCTCATGAGGTTGAAATAGAAGTTGGCGATGCGGACGGATTTTACTTCGTAAGATCTATCCTTGGACAAATGGGCGGCGATTCTAAAAACTACTTTACTGTAGGAATAATTAAAGAAGATACTGTACATAAGAAGATGTATATTATCCCAGAACTAGTTGAGGAAAAAAGTTATGAAGACGACATCGAATCGTGCTTCGACGAGGCCATTATTTACAATGAGCAAAAAACGTAAAAGATCAAACAAGAGTAGATATAAGCATGAAAGCACAGGGGAGTACTGTACGTGTGCTGCCTATGTTGCTGAAATAATGTGCCGAAAGAATGCAGAAAATAAAAACGAAGGCTCTCTACCGTACAAGTTTTGGAACAAGAAGCCTTGGGACTGGACTTTTAAAAGACAGTTGATAGCGGCAAATAAGATATTGAAAGACGGGTCTATCTCCGAAGAAGCGTTGGTAAAGGCTATCCTGTCAAATGACTTTAAGCGTATTTTTTCTCTTAATCATCCAAAAGCTGCTGGGATAATTAGGCGGTATCAGCTATTATTAGATAACCGAACTGATAAAGTACAGGAAATTAAAGTCAAGAAAGACGCCAAGCATCAAAAGAAGAAGTTTGGAAAGAGAAACATTTTAGATACATTGAGGAAAATTGAAGATGGCGAAGAAGAAATCTAAAGCTGTTGAATTTGACGACGACCCAGTAAGTAACCAGATCAATAAAAAGTACGGCTCTATAGTTGAGTCGGGAAGCCAAGTTTTAGCATCCTTGGAAAACTACAAAACTATAGGAATTTCACCAGCACTTGATATAGCCTTGGGTGGAGGGCTGAGAGAAGGTAGCTGTGTCGTTATGACCGGCGATCCTAAGACTGGAAAAACTACCACCGCACTCTACTTTGCCGCAAAAGCTCAGAAAGAAGGCAAGAACGTAATCTACTTCAATACCGAAGGTAGACTTACAAAAGAAAACTTCAAGGGCATAAAGGGACTGGATGTAGATGCTATTAAGATTGTACAGGCTACAGACAAAGAACCTCTGGTCTCTGCTGAGAAATATCTAAATACGCTAGAAACTTATATCAAGAACACCCCAGATCTAGTAGCTATAGTAGACTCTACATCTAGTATGGTTCCTCAAGACGAGCTTGATGGGGAAATTAGAACCGGCGTAAGAAACGCTTTACCTAGGCTCTTATCTATGTTCTTTAAGCGTATTAGCGGCGATGTCGGTAGAATGAAAGCTATCTGTATTTTCATCACTCACAACATCGCCAACACCAGTGGCAGTAGATACGCACCAAACAAGATGGCCGACTGCGGCAACATGTTACAGTATCAAGCAGGAACTAACATGGTGATTACCCATCGTGGTAAATGGGAAGTTCCTAAAGATTCGGGACAACACGTAGGCCAAATTGCAAACTGGGTTGTGAGAACATCGGCTGCTGGAGGCATACCGAACTCTACGGCAGAAAGCTGGATCAGGTACGGTATCGGCATAGATGAGTGCCAAGAGGTTGCACAGATAGCTAGCGAATTTGCCATGATAGACAGGAGCGGTGCTTGGTATACCGTATCTTGTGCCATAGAAAACAGAGAAGATCCCGTTATTAAAAATTGGTTGATACAAAACGAGGTTGACCCAGATGACGAAGAGGCTGTAACAAAGGCGTTTAAGTTCCAAGGCATGGAAAGAGTAACCACGTTTTTAGCTGAGAATGAAGATATAACACAGTTTATATATGATCAAATAAGGGAAGTCTTTATATGAAAGTGACCGGACTAAACGGTCGTGAATATAACCTAGATCTTAAGAAGTATATAAACAACGATAGGTCTAAACGTTCTTTCTACCACGTAAAAGCTAGAGAATTGATAAAAGACATTTTTCACGGTTATAACATTTTGGAAGAAGTAAAACTTCCGGGCAGTGTAAAGCCGTCAAAAAAATCTGTGCTATACCTTGACTTTCTGATTCCAAATGCTAGAATAGGGGTAGAGGTTCACGGCCAACAGCATTTTAAGTATACCCCATTCTTTCACAAAAGCAAGGCTGGATTCCTTCGTGCCAAGGCTAGAGACAAAGATAAGATAGAGTGGTGCAGAATTAACGAAATTGAATTAATTGTTTTAAGATTTGACGACTCAGAAGAATATTGGAGAGAAAAACTTGAACGCCGCCGATAGACTTAAGCAGTTCCTAGATGGTATAGACACATATGTGTCTTGCAGAAACCTAACGCCAACAACGTTTTCAGAAGAGTTTGCACTAGCAGAAACCCTGAATCTTGAACAGATGGACAGGTTAACAAGAGATGACTGCTTCAATTTTGCATACATGCTTTACCAGTATGCTGATCATGTAGCGTCCGAAAAAGCAGCTCAAGACACAGTTATAAACTGGTGCGAGAACAGCCTTAACAGTATTATCTCTAGTGAGATTCATGATATGGCAGGCGAGTATATAAAGCACGATATAAAAGTTGCTACAATCCTAAGAAACCACGAGTTAGCAAGAAAAATCAAAGAATGGCAAGATGTTGCCAAGGCTAGACTTGCAAAAACGCAAAGCAGAGAATATAATATAAGAAGAAAAGCAGAGATCCTATTTGAAAAAGGAAAGAGAAAATGAGCGACGACATTGTAAAAGCATTGTTAGATTCTCTCACACCAGAGCAGAAAAGCCAGCTTATAGAGGGCTTGTTAAACACTAATGTAAAAAGCGACGATAAGAGGGTAGAAGCGGAGCCGACCCATACGTCGAAGGTTAAAGAAGATTTTACGGTTAACCGCAATGAAGAATTAGATCAAAGGAAAAAGGTTGTGAAAGCTAGAAAAAATAGCTGGTCCGACGTTGGCGAGTTTAGAGAAGAAGACGTTGACTATGAAAAGTTTGAAAAAACTCGTACTCCCAGACGAAGGGGAAAGCCAAAGAAAAGAGAAGTAGAATGCCATGTTTGTGGAAAAATGTTTTCGGTAAATGAAAACATGGTCTTTGGTGAATACATGAGATGTAATCGTTGCACAGGAAGATAAAATGGATTCTAAATTATCGGATGTGGGTGCAGAGCGTGCTGTATTGGCAGGCCTCTTCGCCTACGGTATTGAGTCATATGTAGAAATATCTGATTTCCTTAGTCACAGCAGCTTTTCGCACAGAAACAACCAAGTAATCTACAAGTGTGTAGAAAAAGTTTTTGATAGTGAAGCGGAGATAGATCTGCCCGCTATCCTTTCAGCATCAGAACAATTGAATCTTTCTGAAGTTGTGCAAACAAATCAGGAACTTGAATACATTCGTGACTTGATGGAGTACCCCGTCAAGAAAGAGAATGTGACTCACTTTGCTGCTCAAGTTAAAAAGTTTGAATTAGCACGTAAGGCTAAGAGAATAGCTAACAAGATTAGCAAAGATATTGAGGATATCAATGGTGACGAGACCGTTGATGAAATTATAAATTTAATTGAATCCCCCATAACCGAGTTCTTGCGGCAGGATGAAGTAGGGCAAAAGCCTGAAAAACTGGGCGAGGACATAGACGAGTACATAGACTTCTTAATAGAGAATCAGTGTGACCAAATTGGAATTTCTAGCGGGTTCCCTAGATTTGATGCTGTTGTTGGTGGTGGCTTACGCCGCAAGTGTGTTGATCTCGTTTCTGCAAGACCCGGAGTTGGTAAATCAGTCTTTGCCGACAATGTGGCCCTACATAATGCTAGGAAGGGAATTCCAGTTTTAATGTTGGATACAGAAATGAGTAAAGAAGACCACCTAAATAGAATCATTTCTAACATAAGCGGTGTGCCCATTGGAGAGGTCTCAACAGGACAATTTGCTGAAGACGACGAGAAGTTTATCAAAGTCAAACAGGCAATGAACGAAATTAGAGACATCCCGTACACCTACGTTAGCGTAGCTGGTGCTCCTTTTGAAACAATAATGAACACCATTAAAAGATGGATCATGCAAGAGGTCGGGCAAGATGAATATGGAAAGACCAATGACTGCATAGTAGTCTATGATTACCTAAAACTGATGTCGTCAAGCTCTATCACAAGCAACATTCAAGAATACCAAGCTCTTGGTTTCCAAATAACAAGCCTTCATAACCTAGCTGTCAAGTACGATTTTCCGTGCCTATCATTTGTGCAGTTGAACAGAGACGGGATTACTAAAGAATCCACAGACGCTGTAAGCGGCTCTGACAGGCTGATCTGGCTGTGTACCTCTTTCTCCATATTTAAATTAAAGTCAGCAGAGGAGTTGGCTGAGGATGGCCCAAACGGGGGAAACAGAAAACTTGTGACACTCAAGGCTAGGCATGGTGCAGGATTGTTAGACGGTAACTATATAAACATGAACATGATCGGCTCTCATTCACAACTAAACGAATTAAGAACCAGAGATGAAATGAGATCATCGCCAGACGGTGACGTTATCGAAGGTGCTGATCTACCATTTGATGTTGAGGACCAAAATGAAAATTGATAATGAAGTCAAGCTAGACTTTGATGATGTCTTACTCGTACCACAAAGGTCGGCTGCTGCGAGCAGAAAGCAAGTGGATCTAAAGAGAACGTTCAAGTTCTACCACTCGTCAAAAGAGTGGCATGGGGTTCCTTTGATGGCGGCAAATATGGATACTACAGGCACATTTAAAATGGGGGCGGCATTAAATAATCACGAGGCAATAACGTGTCTGCACAAGTATTATAAAGCAGAAGATATAGAAGGCTATTTCAAATATTATAATGTAGAGCCTAATGTTTGGGTTAGTGTTGGCATGGATTGGGAGAGAGAGTTAGACAAACTGTTTGACATTTCAGACGCTATAAATTCTTCACCAAATATTTGTATTGATATAGCCAATGGATATACTGAGAAGTTTGTAGACTGGTGCGGCAAGGTTAGACTGGAATTTCCGGACTCGATTATAATGGCCGGTAACGTAGCTACACCAGAGATGGTTTCTGAGCTTATTTTGCATGGAGAAGTTGATATTGTCAAGGTTGGTATTGGCCCCGGATCTGCATGTACAACCAGACTAAAGGCTGGAGTTGGTTATCCACAACTTTCGGCTATTGCAGAGTGTTCACATGTTGCTCATGGTCTACGCTCTGACTCCGGCAGACTTGGCCTGATCTGTGCAGACGGTGGATGCCGTTACCCAGCAGACGTTGCAAAAGCGTATGCTGCCGGTGCTGATTTTGTTATGCTGGGAGGTATGCTTGCGGGTACGTCGGAGTGCGAAGGCGAGTGGGTAGAACATGCGGGAATGAAGTACCTAACATTCTATGGCATGTCGTCTAAAAAAGCTCAAGAAAAACACGGAGACGGCCTACTAGACTATCGTTCTAGCGAAGGTAGAGTGCAAAAGGTTGCCTTCAAAGGAAACGCAGAGGTCATCATCAATGATATTCTTGGGGGTGTGCGTAGTGCTTGTGCTTATACTGGTGCTACTTCCTTAAAAGATTTTAATAAAACAGCACGGTTTGTACGTGTGAATAGAACTCATAATGATTTATCAGTGGAGAAATTATAATGTCACTAACGGCAAAAATAGTAACATTTACAGTAATAGCATTAGGTATGTACGATTTATTAGCAGTAACAGTGGGTGGTATTCCACTTAGTATAAGCAGATTTATGCAGGACTCCTCATTTGAGGCTCCTTTCATATCCTTTGCTGTCGGATTTACATGTGGACATATTTTTGGATACATGCCGCCCAAAGAAAAGAAATGAATTATAAATACATAGCATTGCCCAGTCCTATATTTGGATACGGCCAGTTGCTTGAAGCTACCAAACTTGTAGACACAGCATTTGCCAATGGGTACTTTAGAAGTCATCTAGAAGAAATTGAATGTGCATGGGTAGCACTATATGGCAATAAAGTCGTTGGGTGGGCGGCGGTTTCAGAGTGTATGCTTAGATGCGTCGTAGTTCATCCAGAGCACCGTGGACAAGGGATAGGAAAAGAGCTTACAAAAATAAGATTAGAACATCTAAGGGGTTGTGATAAAATCTTTTCTTATGCTTGGGTTAGGCCGGACGGAAGATGTATGTCATGTAAAAACCTAGAAAATTTCGGTTTTAAGTTGCAACAAGAACTAGATGGACACTATAATAATACTAGAAGTAATTGTAAATACTGTGGGAGTAACTGCACATGTGTAGCAAGGCAGTACGTAAAAACAAATCAACACTAGACTTGAACAAAGTTAAAGATATAATTTTCAACGATATAGATAAACTTTTAGAAGATTTAGGGTTGGAATACAGCCAGTTTGACGATAATATATTTATGTGCTGTCCGATACATGAGGGCAGCGACAATCCGCAGGGGTTGTCAATATCATTGTCTAGAAAAGCTTGGAGGTGCTGGACTAGAGGTTGTCATGAAGACTCAAGCACGGACATATTTGGTTTCATATCGGGATGCTTAAAAACTGACAGCTTTTCAGAAGTCCTTAAGTATGTATGCAATCTTTACGACGTTAATGGTGCCAAATGTGACGCTAAAGAAAAGGTAAAACTGAGTCAAGATAGCCAAGAGTTCAAGAGTATAGTAAAGCAATTTAAGAAAAATAAAGCAAAGACTACTGTAGACGCAAATGAAGTCTTTATAGGCCCATTTCCATCAAAGATGCTTAGTGGTTCTCCATACTTTGAAAGTAGAGGATTCAAGGCTAACACGCTAAAACACTTTGGGGTTAAAGATAGTGACTCGTTAGTAATGAGACATAGATCAATAATACCAGTAAAATATAACAAACAAACTGTTGGCTTTATAGCTAGATCAACAAAAGAATGGATACAGCCAAAATATCTTTTTTCAGAAGGTTTTAAGAAAAGGGACTACCTTTACAACTACGATAACGCTATAGAAAAAGCTCAAGAAACAAAGTGTATGTTTCTAGTAGAAGGTCAAGGTGATGTATGGAAGCTGTACGAAGCTGGAGTTGAAAATGCTGTCGGTCTTTTTGGAAAAGATATATCCAAGAAACAAAAATCACTACTACTAAACAGCGGGGTGACAAAACTTATAGTGCTAACAGATAACGATCAAGCTGGTAGAGAATCAAAGATAAAAATTAAAAGAGACATGTCTCGGCTATTTAAATTAGTCTTTCCATCTATGCACACTAAAGATTTGGGAAATATGTTTATTGACAAACTAAAAGAAGAAATACTAAACGACTTAAAAGGATGTTTTTAATGAAGATACTAGGAATAGCTGGACGAAAGCAATCTGGCAAGAACACGACCGCTAATATTTTGCATGGCGTAGTCCTTAAAGAGCACGAGTTAGTAAAGGATTGGAGCATCGGCCCAGAAGGGCAACTGATGATACTGACAGATGATTCCCAAGGACAAGAGGGTTGGGGAGAGTTTGATGTGACAAGAAAAGATCAAGCTTTTACACAGTACGCAGAGCACAGTATGTGGCCACATGTAAAGCTTTATAGTTTTGCCGATAGCCTCAAGTGGATTTGCAGTGAGCTTTTTGACATCCCCGAAGAATGCGTGTGGGGCAACGAGCAGCAAAAGAACGAATTACAGGAGCACCTACTTTGGCAAAATATGCCAAAAGCAATAAACTCCACGATGATGAAAAAGATTGTCACAGCTCCAGACGCAAAGAGATCCTTTGATTGGAAAGAAGGGGCGATGACCGCTCGTGAATTTATGCAATTCTTTGGCACGGATGTCTGTCGCAAGATGTTTGAATCTGTATGGGTAAACTCCTGCCTCAAGAAAATACAAAGAGAACAATCTGAGCTAGCAATTATTGCAGATGTACGCTTTCCAAATGAAGCGAAGGCTGTCGAAGACGCTGGCGGAAGAGTTGCCCGTTTAACTAGACAAGTGTTCGACGATAACCATTCAAGCGAAGTAGCTCTGGATGATTACCCCTTCACAGACTATATAGATAACAAAGACAATAGCATTGATTCTTTGATGGTGAAGGTCAAGAAATTTTACCAGAACTTATAGGGAGAAAAAATGTTAGTCACCTACGTCAGAAGCTCAAGCTATAATAATTATTCGTACTGTGAGATGCAGTACTTTATAACTTATGTTTTAGGGCATCAATCAGATAGCGGCAAAAAGGCCGACATGGGAACGATGGCTCATAAAGCTATGGAGATATTAGCAGGCTTAAAGAAATTTCAACAAGACAATTCTAGAAAGAAGTACTTAGTAGTTGAAGACGACGCTGCTGGCAAGATCAGGGTGCATAAAGATAGGTTGTATGCCGATGACTTTGTTGATGAATTAATTGAAATATCTATTGATTGCTATACTGAAAATTCTAAACACAAGTTTGGCCCAAAAGATAGAAGAGATATAGCTGAAACTGTCTGGACTTTTCTAAATCACAATGATGGACAATTTGATCCAAGACAGAGGAATATTCATCACCCAGAACCTCATTTCGACATCCCAATTGAAGAGGACTGGGCAAAATTTGAGTATGATTTAAATGGAGAAAAAGTACAAGGGCAACTGGCAATCAAAGGAACAATCGACTTAGTAACAAAGATTGATGACGAAACTATAGAAGTAATTGACTGGAAAACTGGTCGCCGCATGGATTGGGCAACTGGAGAGGTCAAAGACTACAAAAAACTTGAAAATGACGCACAATTATTACTGTATTTCTACGCTATCTCTAAGCTGTACCCCGATTTTCCAAACAGAATAATGAGTATATTCTTCTATAAGGACAAGGACGGAGAAAGAGACCCTAGACCATTCAGCCTTTGTTTTGGGCCAGAAGATGAGGCCAGATTTCTAGAAATGCTAAAGAATAGAGTGGAAGAAATTAGACAGAATGTTGCCCCAAAACCCCTAGATAACGCGAGAAAACACTGGAAATGCAAATATCTCTGTCATTTTTGCAAAAATAATTGGCCGGGAACTGATGAGAAAATGTGTATATATATAGAGAAGCACTTAAAGAAACATGGGATGGATAAAACTATAGAGGATTGCACAAGAGAAGGGTTCAATATTGGTTTTTACGAAGCTCCGGGCTAGAAAGAGAATACGATGAAAAGAAGAGATTTTTTGACTTATGGAACTAGTTTTCTGGGTGGAACATACCTAGCGAGCAATAACATTGCTGTTTCTTACGCTGACGAATACTCCCCCAAAATAACTAAAAATGATAAAAGTGTTATATTCCTATGGATGGGCGGTGGAGCTACTCACATCGAGACATTTAACCCCATTCCCTACGCCCCAGTAGAAAGACGTTCTGCTACCGGTCATATAGACACAAAAATACCAACAGTCAAAATAGGCGGCCTCTTCAAAGAGGTAGCAAAAAGATCTGATAAGATTAATATTGTTAGAAGTTTTGCACACAAAGATTCTAATCATCAAACCGCTACGCACTGGGTAGTGGGAGGCGAGAGAAATCAGGGCGGCACTTCTCAGAATTACCCCAGTTATGGAGCTATGATTGCTGGTTATTATGGGCCAGTATCTCAACCTCATGGCCTACCCACCTACATCAAGATGAATAAGATTGAAGGCGATGGAGCAGCTTGGATGGGGCAAAAGTATATGGGCTATGAAGCCAGTAGAGAGGGTGTAGGCGACCTCCAGCTAAAAATGGCCAAAGATAGATTTATGGGTAGAAAAGCCCTTCTAGACTTGGTAGAAAAGCACTCTGCCATCAAAGAGCAGGGAGAAAGTTGGAGAGAATTTCAAAGTCAAGCGGTCACCGCTATAACCGGAAAAGCTGCTGAAACCTTCAGGATTGAAGAAGATTCTAAGTATGATACATTTAAGGATGATCAGTTAGGCAAGGATGCCTTAGCCGCAGTCAGAGCTATACAGAACGGTGCTAAGTTTGTAAATATCCAGTATGGTGGCTGGGATATGCACACCGGAATAGTTAACGCATTGAATAGCAGACAGGTGACGCTAGACAGATATATTGGCCTGCTGATGGACGAGTTGCAAGCTAGGGACTTGTTTGAAAATACCCTGCTAGTTGTCGCCACAGAGTTTGGAAGAACACCTAAAATCAACGGCAACGCTGGACGTGATCACTGGAGTGGAAACGTGCCACTGATGTTTGCTGGTGGCGGCTACGACTTGGGTCGTGCAATTGGAACCTCTAACGCAAACGCTGAAGTTCCAGAAGACGGCGAGTGCGGCCCCTTAGATTTAAGATGGACTGTGTTAAATCACATGGGAATTCAGAGAAATAATACTTGGATGGGAATTCAAGGAAGACCAATGCCAGTAACAACTAATGAAGAAAAGAATATTTTAACAGACATTTCAGTAGGAGTAGGTTAATGAAATTTAAGATACCATTTTTAGCAGTCATGATTATAGCTGCGATTTGTTTAATTAATAAAGATGAAATTAAAAACATGTTTGTAAAGGAGAATCCTGTGATTTGTGAAATATGCGAAAATGAATGCCCGTGTTCAGAAAACGCTTGTATTTGTAAAGCTGAAATATGCAAATGCCCCAAGTGCATTAGCTAATAAAAATAGGAGTTGATACAATGAAATATTTAGCATCACTGTTATGTTTGTTGTTTGTGCCGCTGTCGGCTGAAGCACAGCAACCTGAGCGTAAAGTTATTAAGCCGCCGGTTGTAAAGAGTGTGCCTAGAGATTTTACGAGACCGCAACCACAGAGGCCTGCTGGTTTTGGAAAGCAAGAATGGCAAAGACCACAGCAACAACAGGTGAGACCTAGCCATAATTATAGACACGGAAGTATTATAATAGGTAGACCGTATGTACATCCGTATCAGTACAGGATGTATAGACCACCAGTAATTCAGCATTACTATTATGGACCTCCGGTTATTATTCAACCGCAACCCGTACCCGTTTATCCATCACCATTTACTGGTTTCTTTTTTCAATTTAGATTTTAAAACAAAAGGTTTAAGAATGACAGATTATATCAAGGAAGCAGATGATAAGTTTTACTTTGATGCTTATGGCTCTGAAGAAGAGCTAACAGAAGAAAATTTTTATGTGCCAACTGAGGCTGAGTATGAAGACTGGGAAGAAGAGACTGAAGAATGGGATATCTCTGAAGCCAAACCGGGACTTTGGGAAAATATTCGCAAGAAGAAAGAGCGAGAAGGCAAAAAGTATAAGCCAGCAAAAAAAGGAGACCCTGATCGTCCAGATCCGGAGTCTTGGAAGAAAGCACAGAATAGCTATAAGTATAAAGACCCTAAGACTGGACAAGTTTATGAATATGAGAGAAGAGGCGTCTATAAAAAAGACGGTAGAACCCTCATCCAAGCCGCAGAGTATCAAGGTAGAAAAGTCCAACTTGGTAAGCCTTTCAGAACTCCCGATGGCCCTAAGAAGAGATCAGTATACGTAAAAAACGACAAGGGCAATGTTGTTAAGGTCAACTTTGGAGACCCTAACATGAAAATTAAGAAGAGCGATCCGGGCAGACGCAAGAACTTTCGTGCTAGACACAATTGTGATAACCCCGGACCACGTTGGAAGGCAAGATACTGGTCTTGTAGGGCTTGGTGATTAATATGAAAAGAAGACAGTTTTTATCATCGTTAGCTGGAGTCTCTGCTTTGACGCAGACGTTAAAGGCTAACGAGCAGGAACTAAAGAAAAACGGTAAGTCGGCCATTCTCCTATGGATGGGAGGTGGCCCGTCTACCATGGATATCTGGGATCTAAAGCCGGACGCACCAACGGGAGGACCGTTTAAGCCAATTTCTACAACTGGTGACTTACAAATTAGTGAACACATGCCGCTGATGGCCAAGCAAATGCACAACATGGCCGTTGTTCGCAGCATGAGCACTCGTGAGGCTGATCACATGCGTGGTAGATATTACATGCACACCGGCTACGTCCCTAACCCAAGCATGGTTCATCCTAGCTATGGGTCGGTCTTATCTAAAGAACTGGAAAAGCCAGAGCTTATGATACCTCAATTCGTGTCTGTAAATGGCCCAAGTGCTGGTGCTGGATTCTTGGGTGCAGAGTATTCGCCGTTCGTTGTAAATAGTGACGGCAGAATTAGAAACCTAAATCTAAAGATAGACGACAGATTTTACCAAAGAGCGTACGCCTTAGATGTGATTGAAAGCAATTTCATAAACAGTAGCCGTGGATCGCTGGCGAAAGAACATCAGAAGGTACTAAGAAAAACTTTCAATGTTCTAACAAGCTCTGAGATGGACGCTATGAAAACAGAAGGCGAGCCTGAATCCGTTAAAGAAAGATACGGAGACAATAGCTTTGGCAAAGGATGCCTAATGGCTAGGCGTTTAGTAGAGGTTGGTGTGCCGTTTATAGAGGTTGGACTAGGCGGTTGGGATAACCACCAAAACATATTCCCAACATTAAGAGATACAAAGTTACCAATGCTAGATCAGGGTATGAGTGCATTAGTAGAGGATTTAGAGCAAAGAGGATTATTGGAGGATACAGCTATCATATGGATGGGCGAATTTAGTAGAACTCCACGTATTAATCAAAACGCTGGTCGAGATCACTGGGCAAGAAGCTGGAGTGTGGTCGTGGGCGGTGCTGGTATGAATGGCGGCATAGCTGTTGGTGCAACTAATAAAGATGGTACACGGGTGGAGACAGAACCTTATTCCTCCCAAGATGTCATGGCCTCAATTTGTAAGGCTCTTGGTATTTCGTTACAGACTACTTATACAAGTAATAGTGGACGACCTATGAAAATAGCTAACTCAGGAAAAGTAATTTCTGAACTATTTTCCTAACAGGTGTCAAAATGAATTTTTTTAGATGTGCAGCATATGTGCTGTTTGCGATTAGTTTATGCAATTTAGGTTTTAGTGCTTATATGTTTAGGGAGCTTAGAGAGCCAAACATAATTATTGCTCCAGATCCCGGAAATAGCATGAAGACCTTTCAAGAACATTCGATAATTAGAGACACGCAATTACTTCAAGGTATACTAATGATACATCATGACAGAGATATGCACAAACCCGGAGATCAAATGCTCTGTCCTCTTTGCGACGAATTCAGACAAAACTCAAAGTTGGTAAAAAATGAATAAATACATAACAGGTACGGACAAGGCTATACTCGACAAAATAAAAGAGTTGAGATATGGAAACGTAAAGAAAACCTTTAAGGTTCCGGAAGCAGTCACGATTGGTTGGGACAACGTTTTAGCAGACCCACCTTTCAATGATAGCGATACGACTAAGAAAGAGCTGGTCTACCTATCTGAACTAACCAAAAATTTAGGTAGCTCAGAAATAGACTTGATCAAAATGGTAGACAAAGATCCAAACCTACTGTATGAAAAGATATTAAATAAACACGGCTTAGAGTTTCCAGAAGATATATTTAAGAAATCTTGGAGGGTAATGTCTCCAGTTATTAAGAACTTGAAGTACAAATTTAACAGGGCTAGACCTTATCAGCTAGCACCTCTTTATAATATTGAAATAAAGGTGATTGAAACTAAAAGCCATAAAACTCCAGCGTATCCATCTGGTCACACGGCATACGCCGCACTAGGTGCGTACATTCTATCCGCTAAGTACCCTGAGTACTCGTCTGAATTCTTCTCTCAAGTGTCGTCTGCTGGAATGGCTAGAATGCTTCAGGGTGTCCACTATCCATCTGATAATGAAGCGTCTATGATAATTTCTGGTGCGATATGGGAAAATATTAGATACGACCTATTCCCAGAATTACGTAATTTCTAGATTTTTTGATTGACTTTTAGTAAGTCATAGACTATAATATAGTATCTTCACCAATAAAGCTGAGTTACGAGGTTCTCAGGCGAGGTGACGAAGAGCACAAAACCTCTTTTATATTGAGTTAAATGTTGAACAAGGATAGACGATGGACTGGTTTCCACTTTGCAATTACACACACTACTCCCTTCAAAAGGGATTCTCAAAGCCAAAGCAGTTGGCTAAGAAGTGCTCTGAAAACTACTACACGGCGTGTGGTATAGCTGACTATAAGTCTATATCAGGTGCTGTTTCTTTCTACCAAGCCTGCATAGCCAATAACATAAAACCAATTATTGGTTGTTCTTTTGATGGCTTTTCACTCTTTGCTAAAAACAAGGATGGCTGGTTCGACCTTATCGAGCTTATTTCGTCTCTTGACAACAAAGAAAGCATCGACCCCTCTAGCTTGCTGACTATAGCAAATCGTGGTAATATGATTTGCATCGCTAGTGACGAGTCGGTATCACCAATAAAAGGAGAAGACTTCTACGAAAAGTCAGAAGCTTTTATGGATATCTATTACACAGAAAAAGAACATGCAGAGCTTCATAGAGTTATCCTTTGTTCAAGCATGAAGACAACCCTGCCCAAGATTAGTAAAGAAATCAAAAGAGGCGACGGTGTTGATAATCAGCATTTTTTTGAGTCAAACGACTTTTACTTAAAGAATAAAACTGAAATAGGCGAGATCATAATTAATGATAACAAGCTAGATCAGTTCAAAGAAATATATGATAAATGCGAGAATTACGATATATTAAGCCAACCAATTCTGCCAAGGTTTGACACCCCTAACAATCAAACACAAAAAGAATATCTAAGGTCATTAGCGAGAGACGGGTGGACTAAACTGCTTGCACACAAGGTTAAAGATCCAGAGTTAAAGAAAGTGTATGGTGACAGATTTAGGCAAGAGTATGAAGTCATAGAGCAGGCCAACCTGTTTGGCTACTTCTTGATCGTATGGGATATATTAAACCATTGCCGAGGCCAAGGTTGGATGGTCGGACCGGGGAGAGGCTCTGCCGCAGGTTGCCTCATATCCTACCTGATCGGAATTACAGAGATTGATCCCATTGAGTATGATCTGCTGTTTGAAAGGTTTTACAACGCTGGTAGAAATACAGAAGATCACATCTCGTTACCAGATATCGACATGGACGTGCCGGGAGGGAAACGAGATGAAATTATCCAGTACCTAAAAGATAAATACGGCAACAACAATGTTAGTCAGATGCTTACATTTGGAAGACTACAAGGACGTAGTGCTCTTAAAGAGGTACTAAGGGTTAACTCTGCTTGTGGCTTTAGCGAGATGAACGAAATCACTAAATACATTCCAGACGAAGCAGCTATCTCAGACCAGCTAGCAGAAATGGACGAAGAAGATAGATCAATCATCAGATGGGCACTTATTAACCACCCAGATGATTTGAGAGATTATTGTTATGTTGGGGACGACGGTAGGCTCAACGGAGACTTCGCACAATATTTTCAGCAAGCGATTGATATTGAAGGTACATTCAAGACACAAGGAAAACATGCTGCCGGTGTTGTTATATCAGCAGATGATTTAAATAAAGTTTGCCCTATGGTTAACCCTAAAAGCGGAACAGAAAAGATCGCTGGCCTTGAAATGGCCGACCTAGAGGCTCTCGGACACGTTAAGTTTGATGTTTTAGGCATTAACCTTTTGGATAAACTAATGATGATTAAGGAGTTAGTATGAATCGTGACATTATAATGTTTGACTTTGAAACGGGTGGTCGTAACCCAATGAAATGTCAACCGACTCAAATTGCTGCAATAGCATTAGACGGCAGAAACTTTAAGCTAAAGGGAGAGTTTAACAGCATGATGCGTCCGATCATTGATGACGACGAGGCTATTGCTGCTGGCGTTGATCCAATTGAAGAGGGTGCGTTGAAAGTTACAGGGCAAACAAGATCCAAGCTCGCTAGAGCACCACTACCAAAAGGTGTCTGGAAAAAGTTCTGTGCGTTTGTGAACAAGTATAACTGGAAGGGTACGCCTTATTTTGCACCGATCCCTGCGGGTTTTAATATACTAGGGTATGACATGCACATCGTCAACAGACTTTGTAAAGAGTACGGCCCTTGGGACGATAAGCGGCAATCTCAGAAGCTCTTTCATCAGATATACAAAATTGACGTAATGGATGACGTATGGCTTTGGACGGAGGGCGACCCAAATGTCAAGTCTATTAGCATGGACAGCCTTAGAGAAAGAATGGGATTGTCTAGCGAGAACGCACACGACGCCCTTCAAGACGTTAAGGATACTGCTAACATCTTTATTAAACTACAAAAATCAAGACGTGCTGTATACCGTAATATGAAATTTGAAAAAGCTTTTGCTGATGGAAAACTGTTTGTATGATTGACTACAAGGACGAGAAAACTTGGAGCTTATTCAAGGAAGGTAGAACCAAAGGAGTGTTCCAACTAGAAAGCAATCTAGGAAGGAGCTGGTCTAAAAAACTACAGCCAGAAGATATAGAAGAGCTTGCTGCTTTAATAGCTTTAATTAGGCCGGGATGTCTAAAGGCTATTATCGACGGCAAATCTATGACTCAACACTTTGTGGACAGGAAGCACAAACTAGAAGAAGTTTCTTACCTGCATGAGTCGCTAGAAGAAATACTAAAGCCCACGTATGGCGTTCTAGTTTATCAAGAGCAATCTATGCGTATCGCTCAAAAGCTTGCAGGTTTCGATTTGAAGAAAGCTGACGACTTGCGTAAAGCGATTGGAAAGAAAAAGGCTGGTCTCATGGCTTCCATTAGGAGCGATTTTATTGAAGGCTGCAAAAAGCAACAGATAGTAGATGAAGATACGGCTTCAGAGATTTTTGGTTGGATTGAAAAGTCTTCTAGATATTCTTTCAACAAGTCTCACGCTGTTGCATACGCTTATGACTCTTACTGGTCGGCTTGGTACAAGGCTAATCACATCAACGAGTTCTTTCTGTCGTACCTATACTATGCGAATGAAAAGCAAGATCCTCACCAAGAAGTTTACGAGCTAGTAAATGAGGCGAAACTGTTTGACTTAGATGTAAAAGTACCAAAACTAAGCACGTTTTCTGACAAGTTCTCTATTGAAGACGACGGTATCTATTTTGGAATTAGAGACATAAAAGGCTTGACCGGCGTGACAGGGGAAAAAGTTACATTAGCAATAAAAGAAGTTAGCGAAGAAATAGGCAAAGAACCAAAAGATTGGTCATGGATGGATGTTTTAATTAATCTTTCTACAAGGATAAATTCTACTGCATTCAAAGCATTATCTTCTATAGGCTTCCTGTCTACGAAATCAACAGGTGTTACAAGAAACCAAGCGTTGTACGAGTACCTAATATTCAGAGAGCTAACAAAGGCTGAAACAACTTGGGTTCAAAAGAATTACGACAGCAAACGCTGGAACAAATTAATTGATTGCTTTGTAGATTTAGCACCGACTAAGAAGTTGGGTGGAGGAACTAGCAACGTTAATAGGATGCAGATAGTAACCGACGAGATAGAAATGTTAAAAAATCCTCCTTATAGCCTAGACGACGACCCCACTTGGATTATTGAGCAAGAAAATAAGTTTCTGGGATGCCCCATCTCTCTATCCAAAATTGACGCAGTAGATACATCAATCGCTAATACAACTTGTAAAGAAGTGCTGGACGGTAAAAGCGGGAAGGATATATGTATTGTAGCTAATATCCAACGTGTAGCAAACCACAAGATAAATAAAAAGAACAGCAAACAAAAGGGGAGAACAATGTCCTTCCTGACTATAGAGGACGCGACGTGCTGCCTAGACAGCGTTATTGTTTTCCCAGACACCAGAGATAAAAGTCAGTACATACTGTACGAAGGCAACAATCTCATGCTCTGTGGAGACGTAGAGAATGACGGCTCTTTTATAGTAGATAAAATTCACGAAATATAGGACTACCTACAAGAAATGTGTTGGACTTTTGTAGTTTGGCTGCTACTATGTAGGTATAACAAAATGGAGATATTATGAACAATTGTATGTTTACTGGGTATCTTTACCATGACCCAGAAATAGAAATTGACGAAGATACGGGTGCAGAGTATTGCGAGTTCACCCTGTATGTTCCCGAGTATTATAGGAACAAGAAGCGTGAGAAAAAGAGAATCTCTACCTATTTTAGATTCATAGCATGGGACAGCGGAGCAAGAACCATTGCAAAACTAGGCAAAAGCAACATGAAGATGACTATAAACGCATCAGCAAAGAATATGGAGCCTGAAGACGACACATTAATTACTTTTAGAGTCAATCAATTTGATTTTGGATGCTTGGACAAGGATTAAAATGAGAAAAAAACGGATACTATTCTGTAGTGAAGCTACATTTTTGAACACTGGATATGCAACTTACACAAGAGAGATCCTTAATTACTTATATAATACGGGTAAATATGAGATAGCTGAAATGGCTTCGTATGGGCAGAGGAATGATCCTAGAGCCGAGGAAATACCTTGGAAATATTACGGTGTAGTTCCAAACACGGAGTTTGAGCCAAAGGCGACAGAAGAGGAGATGCAGGCTTATCAACAAAGCGGAACATCTCAGTTTGGTGAGTGGATCTTTGAGCATGTATGCTTAGACTTTTTACCAGACATAGTGTGCGATATCAGAGACTTTTGGATGCTTGAGTTTGCAGAGAGATCTCCTTTTAGGGAGTATTTTAAATGGTGCATCATGCCCACTGTAGACGCAAGACCTCAAGCTAGACAATGGGTTGCCACCTATAAATCAGCCGATGCTTGCTTGACCTATTCTGATTGGGCTGGCGAAATCTTATCAGATCAGTCTAATGAAACAATCAACTACCTAGGTTCTGCACCACCATCAGCCCATCCAGCATATGGGCCTGTCGCAGACAGGAAAGCACACAAAGAATCTTTCGGGATAGATCCTGAGTACAAGATTATAGGAACAGTGATGCGTAACCAAAGACGTAAGCTGTACCCAGACTTGTTTAAGGCATTTAAAAAGTTCTTAGATCAGTCACAGGACAAGAAATATTATCTATATTGTCATACATCTTATCCAGACTTAGGCTGGGATATACCTGAATTGATACAGGAAAACGGCCTTTCTTCCCACGTTTTGTTTACCTATATTTGCCCAGAGACAAAGAACATATTTCCATCTCTGTTTCATGGTGCTGTAGCACAGTCTCCGTTCACCGGAAAGTGGGGATCAACACTGTCTAATGTTAAGAACGGTGCTTCCTATGAGCAGCTATCTTCTGTTATAAACCTGTTCGATCTTTATACTCAATATGCGAACTGTGAAGGTTTTGGGTTACCATACGTAGAAGCTGCGGCTTGTGGTGTTCCCGTCTGTGGCACAGATTATTCAGCAATGGAAAGTGAAATAAGAAAGCTGGAAGGTTTCCCCATTAAACCAAAAGCGTTGTATAAAGAATTAGAAACTGGATGCTTACGAGCAGTTCCGGATAACGATTTAGCGGCACAGTATTTCTTAGACTTCTTTTCTAAATCAGAAGAAGAAAGATTAGCCGAAGGAAAGAGGACTAGAGAAAACTTTGAGAAGCACTTCCAGTGGCACATGAGCGGCAAGAAATGGGAGGAGTACTTCGATAGTGTAAAGCTAGAGCCTGTAGAAAGAACTTGGGCGTCACAACCAAAGATACATAAACCTGTAGAAAAACCTCAAGACATACCAGATTCCCTTAATAGTAATAATATTGCCAGATGGCTTATCTTAAATGTTCTCGGAGATCCTTCAAAAATAAACACCTTTTTTGAGGCTAGACTCACAAGAGATCTTCTGTACAGATCCGCAACATCTTCCACCGGAGGCATGTACTTTAACGAGTCATCCGCAGCTTTTGACGGCATAAACCATAGGGTTGAGTTTAACTTTGACATAGCATACGACCAGATGGTAGGAATGTGTGAAAGAAAAAACTCTTGGGAACAAAAACGTATAGAGACGATGAAACATAGAGGGCTAATATAATGAAGGTACTATATATAGCACATTATAGAGAGTTCGGTGGTTGGTCGCAAGCTGCTACAGATCAAATGCTGGCTTTGGACAAGGCGGGTGTAGAAGTTGTTTGCAGAAACATTACACTAACTTCTGACAGACAAGACATAAACCCGAAGCTACTAGAATTTGAAAGAAGGGATTCATCTGGATGCGATTTTTGTATTCAGCATGTGCTGCCACACCATCTGGTAGGTACAGACGGCTTTAAAAAGAACATAGCGTTCTTAGAGGCGGAGACACTGAGCATAAAGCCACTAGCTTGGTTTGAAAACCTGAAGCAAATGGACGAGGTTTGGGTTGCCAACAAGCATTTAATGTACTCTTTGAACGATGACGGTCTTGGCGTACCAGTAAAGCTAGTACATCACGCAACAGACATATCAAAGTATAAAAAGAACTACAGAAAAATATCTGTTGAAAACGCTAATGATACGTTTACTTTTTACTATATTGGCGATTTGAACGATAGAAAGAACATAGGATGTATCTCGGCCTGTTTCCATAGCGAATTTGACAGGTCGGAAGATGTCTCGCTAATGATCAAGGTTAAAAAGTTTGGCCTAAATTCAGAGCAAATACAACAACTATTAGATGGGGTTTTGGTACAACAGAAGCAAGCGTTGCGAATGTACCCGACACCACAGGATTACAAAAGAGAAATAGTAATCACTTCCGAGGTTACTGAACAAGAACTCTACTCATTACATAATTTCTGCGATTGTTTTATTCTACCGTCTCATGGCGAGGCTTGGTCTATTCCGTCGCTAGATGCTGTCGGATTTGGAAACACTCCTATCTGTAGCAATTTTGGTGGGCCTGCGGAGTTTATAGATAAAGACAACAAAGACACCGGAACTCTAGTAGACGGTGTGTTCTCTTGTTGCAGATGTTCTGATTCTGCATTTCCAGACATGTTTACGGGTAGAGAATATTGGTTCCAACCGTGCGAAATGCAGCTTAGAAAAGCGATGAGACACTATTACGAGTCTTACAAGGCCGACCCAGAAGGGCATAAAAAACGTGCTAAAGAAGCTGGACTAAAAATGGTTGAACAATTTTCCTACGAGAATATTGGAAAAAGAATGTTGGAGGTTCTAAATGAGTCGTAAAACCCTTTCTATAATAAATAAGGCGTTGAATCCTAAAAAAGAGAAGTATAACATACTAACGTTTGATACTCACGAAAGATATCAATCTCAATTATGCAAGACTGGCCATAACTTCTATTCGTTTAGATATGACAACTGCAAAGAGTGGGATACTAGCTACGCACCAGTGCCGGAAAATCACTACATCCTTCCGGCTAACTCTGTGATAACAGGACTAGAATTTGATTTTATTCTCAGTCAAAGCAAGTTTGGGCAATTTCAGGTTGCACACCAGTTAGCGTCTACGTTTGACATACCAATTCTGTCACTAGAACACACACTGCCAATACCTAGCTGGCCAGAAGAACAATTAAAAGCATTCCGACAGATGGTTGGCCACGTTAATGTTTTTATATCAGAATACTCTGTTGGCAAATGGGACATGAACTGTATTGCAGATGTAATTCATCACTCAGTTGACACAGAAGTTTTTCAGCCGATAGAAGTACAGACTGAATCTGCCCCAGAAGTCCTGAGTGTCGTAAACGATTTTAAGAACAGAGACTACTGCTGCAACTATAGCGGTTGGGAGCGAGTAAGTGGCGAGTTTAACACCAAGTTAGTAGGCAATTGCTCTGAAGGACTTTCTAAGCCCGCTGAATCAATAGAAGACCTAGTTAATGAATATAACTCAGCTAAGGTCTTTCTCAATACTTCAACCATAAGCCCAGTCCCTACATCCTTATTGGAGGCAATGTCTTGTGGCTCTGCCGTTGTATCAACCGCAACATGTATGATACCAGAAATTATAGATAACGGAGTTAACGGCTTCATATCTAACGACGAAGAAGAGTTGAAGTCTTATATAAAGACACTACTTGAAGACGACGAGCTTAGAAGCAAAATGGGTGCTGTCGCAAGAGAAACTATAGTTAATAACTTCTCAGAAGAAAAATTTATAAATAATTGGAACAAGACTTTTGACAAAACTTACGGAGTTAAAAGATGAAAATACAAATCGCTAAAATGGGCGAACAGCCGATACAGGGATATACACACGTAGTCTGCTCGGACAACTATATAAACTTTATGGATGTATCTGATAATGAGTGTACTGAAATATTGGCTAGTGATATTCTAGATCATTTTGATATAGATAAGGTTAGAGACTGCTTAGTATCTTTGGTTGGAAAGTTAAGACTTGGCGGGAAACTGATTGTAGGAGGTAAGGATATTCGCTTGTTTTGCAAGAGCGTTATCAATGGTGCGATTAGCGACCAAGAAGCCTCCGTGGTTGTACAAAATGCCAACTCCATGCCCGTGCAGTCAGGAGTGATACAAGTTCTTAAATCTTTAGGACTAAGTGTTGAAAACACAAACAGTGGTGGTATACACTTCCAAGTAACAGCAAAGCGTGGCTAACATGGATTGTTCAAAATGTATATTTGCTGAAGTCAAACCTCCAGAAAACGACGGCATGTTCGGTCTTTGGCAGCACGGATGCGGTGCTGGAAGACTAAACAAACTAAAAGAGAGGCGAGAAGCCACACTCTTGGAGAAGTCCGATGAAGTAGAACAACATACATATTATGATCTCACCAGATTTTGTAACATGTACAGAACTGGAAAATGGAAAGAGAACGCAAAAGGTTGCTTGAAAACGAAAGCAGAAAAAGAAAGCCAACTAAAGTTTGGAATAGTCATTGATGCAGCAGATAAAACAGAAGAACAAATTAAAGAGACATTTAACTCATTGCTAGAGATAGAGTACCCCAAAGAGAAGTTCCAAATAACGTTGAGCATTCCCATAAAACACCTCCATACTCAAACGCTACTTAATGAGGTGGAGCGGGCAAGGGGGCAAGATATAGACTGTAATTTAGTAATGCACGTAAATCATGCAGACAAGAGGGAACAAGAAACAGAAATGTTTCAAACCATTATGTATGGAAGAAACAACTTCATCTGTAAGTTAGATGCTGGGAACAAAATAAAAAGTCATTTTCTCAATTTTATGGACATGGAAGTCAACGAGAATTTAAACAAAATATCCGTATTTGAAGATAAAGAAAACCAAGCAACCTTCTTCTCGTTTGGTGCTGTGAACTCTATGTATCCAGATTTCCTAGATTATGATTTAATGGCTAAAGAACTGACCACCATGTCAAAAGACCAAAGAAATTATAGGGAATATGAGAAGAAGAAATAGATTTATAACAAGCCCAACGGCTGAGAGCAAGGGGTGTGAGCTAGACTCATTCATATCTGTGGTTTTGTTCAGTGAAAATCACGGCTATAGAATGAAGTCCTACGGCCCAATATCCTTGATGAAAATCGAAGGTAAAACCCTTATTCAAAGGCAGGTTGAAGCTATAAAGGCTACGTTTAAAAACTTTGAAATTGTTTTATGTTCTGGCTTTGAAACACAAAAAACTGTAGAATTTGTAAAGTCGAATTTCGCAGACGTAAACATACGTGTAGTAGAAAATCAAATCCACTTTAATTCAAACTGCTGTGAAAGTGCTAGGCTCTGTTTGCACAACATAAACAACGATAGAATACTAATGTGCAATGGGGCGTTGCTTTTAAGCCCGGAGATACTAAGAAACATAGACTACAGCGTGTCCACGGTGCTGTGCCAGCAGAAGGATGACTACAAGAATTTTGACGTTGGAATAATAGAGAACGGTGGAATTTTAGAATCTATGGCGGTAGGAGTAAAGACAAAACTATGGAGTGAAGTTGCGTACTTCTCAAATAGGAAAGCTATAAGCTCTTTATACTCTATAGTCTCCAACGCAGAGTACAAAAACAGATTCCTGTTTGAAGCGATAAATGTAATGCTAAGAGATAACCGCTTATTTGTAAGAGAGAACACAGACTTTAGACCTATAAAAATACAGAATATCAAAACCCTTAAGAGACTCACAAAAATATGAAAACTTTAATACAAAACTATAGTTCGGTCCTATCAACAGAACCCATGTACCTACAGAGGTGTTTATCAGAATGTGGGGAAGAATCTATTCTTTGGAACGACCCCAACCAAAGTGCCTTTGACACATTCGACCACGTTGCTCCTGATGTATTTATTACCCATTATAAATTTCTAACCAATGATATAATAAAGTATCTTTCTGGCAGCAAAATTAAAATGGTTCTGAATATGACTGGGGCACCAAAAGAAGATTTTGAGACTATAGAATCTACCATAGAACAGTCTAAAATTGATGTACCCTTTGTCTTCACCAATCTGTACAGGGCCAACAAGAGCGTATCACCCAAGAAGCTGAGGCTTGAAGGCTTATACCCAGCCGCTGATATTTTTATCCCACGATTAGAAACTCCAAAATTTGAACTGGACACCTGTGTTATATCTATTGGGAAAAACGAGCTTGTAGACAAAGCGATCAATAATGAAGACAACTACCACCTAGTTTCTCTCAATACTTCTGACGAGTCTAAGTACGCAGACATGCTACTAGACGTAACGTCTTTAGTGAGTTTTTACGAAAAATATGACAAGGTTGTCTTGGCTGATGATGTAAATGTTGTAACATCCCAGCTACTATTTGATTGCCTACTTAGATGTAACAGTATAAAAATTAAAGTCCAAAAAGAGCAGCAGGAGATCCTCGATTCTATTCTGGCTGAAGTATTTGTTGAGGGTAAGGAACAGGGTTCTATATCAGACATCTTAAAATCACAAGTTAAGACAAAACACAACTGCTTCAAGCGTACAGCTAGGCTAGCAAGACTGCTAAAGAATTCTGATCTATCACTAAAAATGGAAAGGATAAGTGACTCACTATGAAAACTATAGTAACGGGCGGTGCGGGTTTTATAGGATCGCACATAGTAGACAGATTGATTGATTGTGGGCATGAAGTACTTGTTATAGACGACGAATCCGCAGATACACATGAGAACTTTTACTATAATCAAAAAGCAGAATACTCGTTTTACTCTGTTCAGGATCATTACAATATAAGACATCATTTTGAAGATGTGGATGTTGTATTTCACCTAGCCGCAGAGTCTCGTATACAGCCGTGTGTTCACAATCCGGTGATGGCAAACCTGACCAATGTAGTTGGCACTTGTAGCGTTCTACAGGCAGCTAAGGAGGCTGGCGTCAAAAGAGTGGTGTACTCCTCGACTTCAGCAGCATATGGAGTACTAAATCAGATACCTTTAAAAGAAAGTATGCCAAACGACTGCCTGAACCCTTACTCTGTTAGCAAGGTCGCTGGCGAGGAGCTATGTAGGATGTTCTACAAGCTGTATGGATTAGAGACCATAATTTTTAGATACTTCAACGTGTACGGAGAGCGACAACCAACGAAGGGTCAGTACGCACCAGTGATTGGTTTGTTCCAAAGACAGTTAGAAGAAGGACTTCCGCTAACGGTGGTTGGAGACGGACTGCAATCCAGAGACTTCACAAATGTCTCCGATGTCGTAGAAGCCAACCTAAAAGCAGCGTTTACAACAAACAACAAAGCTTTTGGTCAAGTCTTTAATATAGGGACGGGAGAAAACTACACTGTTATGGATCTTGTAAGAATTATATCTGGACAAGAAGATTTCTTTATAAATTTGCCAGAACGAGTTGGCGAGGCTAGGCATAGCAAGGCCGATAACAGCAAAGCTAAAGAAATACTTGGATGGGAACCAAAAGTAAACTTGGAGGAGTGGTTAAATGAATCTGCTGGTACAGTTTCCGACGCTAGCTAGACCTGAAAAATTTGTGCAGGTACTAGATAAGTATGTGACGACATGCAGTACATGGAACAAAATATTTTTCAATATAAATTGTGATGTTGATGATCAGTCCATGACCGATCCTTACATACAAGAACGAATAAAATATATTCTCAACAAAAGGCACGAAGTAGACGGCGTAATAAACTACGACAAAAATACGGACAAGATAAGTGCTATAAATTCAAACATGAGCAATAAAAGTTTTGATGTTGTAATTTGTGCATCAGACGACATGGTGCCAAAGCAATATAGCTGGGACCAAAAGATAGCAGAAGCCATGAAAAAGCACTTTCCGGGTCTAGACGGTTGCGTACACTTTGATGACGGGAACACCAAGGGTAAATTAATAACCTTCTCTATTCTCGGCAGAAAGCTTTACGAAGAATTTGGATACATTTACCATCCAGACTACAAGAGTCTTTATTGCGACGATGAGTTCACGCAGGCAGTTCGTGCTATGGGCAAAGAAAAGTATATTGACGAAATGATTATCAGTCACGAACACTACAGCGTAGAGGGTACAGAAAACCACGGAGATGCAGACTATGCGGCACAAAAGACTCTGCACTATTCTGGTAGAGATCAATTTGTTTTTAACAAAAGAAAAGAATTAGGATTCCCGAAGGAGAGGATTACAAATGACTAGCGACATGTATACTGACGGTCACGATCAGAAAAACTTTAACCTTCTAGCAAGCAGAGGGGTAATTTCGCTTGGAGATACGGTTGTTGATGTGGGTGCTTGTCAAGGTGTTTATACACACATGTTTTCAACTCTTTTGGGGGCAACTGGTAAGATACACGCAATAGAACTCTTCCCGCCCAATTTCGGATATTTGGAAATGAGGTTTGGTCACATAGAGAATATTGAATTTCACAATCTTGCCATCTCAGATAAAGACGGCGGTGCAGAGTCTATATACATAAGTGACGACAAGGTAGAGATGGTTGGAATAGTAGAAGCCAACGGCACAAAAATAGGAGAAGCGAAATCGGTCACTCTGGACACGCTACTAAAAGACGAAGGCGAAATATCGCTTGTTAAGATAGACGTAGAAGGTGCAGAGCTAAAAGTGCTACACGGAATGAAAGAAATTATAAAGAGAACGAAAGCGATTTTGATAGAGGTACATTTTGATGAAGTTTGGCCAGAAATAAGAAAGATTTTGATTGAAGATAATGGGTTTACTTGCTATAATGTAGAGAAGGAACAAACATTGGACATGGATAGTTCCAGACCGTACCAGTGCCTGTGTGTTAAGGAGTAATCATGAAGATAATAGCGTTTAGTCTTTGGGGCGAAAACCCTAAGTACACTGTCGGTGCAATTAAAAATGCCGAAATTGCAAAGGTTTTATTTCCAGAATGGACTTGTAGGTTTTATATAGGCCCAGACGTTCCACAATACGTTGTGCAGAAGCTGGGGCAGTTGGACTCTGAGTGCTGCCTAATGAACAGCAGTGGTTGGAACGGAATGTTTTGGAGATTTTTTGCAGCAGATTCTCACGATACAATGATTTCCAGAGATACAGACTCAAGGTTAGGCGAAAGAGAGAAGGCAGCAGTAGACGAATGGTTGAGTGGAGACAAAGACTTCCATATAATGCGTGACCACCCATACCACGCTACCGAAATTTTAGGCGGCATGTGGGGTGCTAGGAATGGAATCTTGAAGGGTATAAAGGACATGATTCATGATCACAATAACGGAGCGTATGATGATAAGTATCAAGTTGATCAAAACTTCTTAAGATACATGATTTACCCCGTAGTAAAGGACAAAGCAATGGTTCACGACGAGTTCTTTGAAAACAAGCCATTCCCCAAAAATGCACCCAAAAGAACAAACGAGTATTTTGTGGGCCAAGTTTACAACAATTTAGATGAACCGGAATTTAAATAATGAAGAATCTTTATATACATCACCACCTAGGGCTTGGCGATCACTTAGATTGCAACGGGATGGTTCGTTATATTCAGCAAAAGCAAGGAAGAAAAGTCTCGGTTTTCTCTAAGTCTAACTACTATCCTATGATAGAATATATGTACAGAGATACTGATAACATTGAAGTGATTGAAATAAGCAAGGATGACGAATACGGAGACGTTAGAAAGGTTGTTGCCGAAGACGACGGAGAGCTATTAGTTGTTGGGCATCAATTTTATCCCGGCAAAAGAGCAGAGCTAGAGCAAGACAAGAATTGCTGGGAGTTCTTCTACGAGCAGATTCAAATTCCATACGAAGTAAGATACAGTCATTTTCATGTGCAGAGAGACGAGAAAGAAGAACAAAGAGTATTCGACAAACTAAATCCACACAACGAACCCTTTATATTTATACATGAAGACGCTGCTCGTGGCTTTACATTAGACAGAAAACACTTCCTTGATGACACCCTCAAGACTGTGGAAAACGATGTAACAGAAAATATCTTCCACTTTACTAAAATTCTAGAGGAAGCACAAGAAATCCACTGCATGGAAAGCTCGTTTAAAACATTGATTGATTTTTATTGTAAGCAAGATAATATCTTTTATCACGACATAAGAGAAAGTCAACCTCTAGGTCAACACAGCTCCCCCAAATGGTCAGTAATAACATATGATTGAACTTATAAACTATAATTGGATGCCCACCGTAGCAGATCATTGTTGGGATGCAAGCCCGAATTTTTATGCGACTGCCGGTGTGAGCAGATTGCACAATCATCCAAAGCCAATGCCAGAAAATATCAGAGAGAATGACATTCTTTTTGTAAAGACAGATTACCTGTACGATGAGACTTTCCAGAAAGCATTTTTACCTAGAATAAAAAACAAGTTTACGCTGGTAACTGGAATATCTTCATACAACATTCAAGGCAAAGAGAGCGACATACTGAATAATGAAAACGTTAAGCACTGGTTCTGCACAAATCCTCCAGACATAGACTACAAAACGAAGATCGTACCTTTGCCAATAGGTTTTGAAGAGAAAGAGCGTGCAGGTGGAAATCAAGGCGTTCTTAACTGTGCTATGCTAAACGCTCCAAAATGGATCGACAAGTCAGACAAACTATACCTGCCCTACCACGACGTAGGGACTAATCCTAAGAGAGACGCACAGGTCAAGTTCTTATCGTCTTTGCCGTATGTGGAGGCAGAAACAGAAAGGCTTGACTTCGCAGATTACCTCAACAAGATGTCTAAGTACAAATACATCTTGTGCCTATCCGGTGCAGGTGACGACACTCACAGAAACTACGAAGTATTGCTTGTTGGCTCGACACCGGTGATGTTAACCACTCCGCTAAAAAGAGTGTTTGATTTCTACAACTTACCATCCGTATTCTTAAACGAATGGGCGGGTCTAGAGCAGATATACCAAAGCTGGATGTTAAAAAATAAATACTATTGGGATGTAACTGAATTTTTAAACGTAAACACTCATAAGGAAAGGATACTAAGCTATGCCAAGAATTGAGGTATCAGTAGGTGAACTTATAGACAAGATAACTATTTTAGAAATAAAACAGGAAAGGATTGCGGATGATGCAAAGCTTTCTCACGTAAATGCTGAACTGAGTATATTGAGAGCGACGGTAGAACAAGATAGCATCTCGGTTCCCGAAGAACTAGTACAAGAACTTAAGCAAATCAATACGGAGCTTTGGGACGCAGAAGACGTGATTAGAGCCTGCGAAAGAGACGAAGACTTTAGCGAAGCGTTTGTGGAGTGTGCTAGATTAGATGCAATTTTGAACGACAAAAGATTTCTAGCAAAGAACAAAATAAACGAATGCACAGAATCTTTAGTGAAGGAGCAGAAGTCTTATGAGGGACTTTATACCGCAAATTGAGCCTTGGATTGATCATCTTGAACTAAATCATTTGAAAGAAGTTATAGATAGCACGTATGTAACAGAACACAAGATGACTGAGAAGTTTGAGAGTCTTATCACAGACTTAACTAACTCTGACTATGCGGTGTCCACCACTAATGGGACAGCCGCTTTGTTTTGTTGCCTTAAAGCTCTAGACATAGGTCCGGGCGACGAAGTGATAGTTCCTAATATAACCTTTGTAGCCTCGTCTAACGCCGTAATAATGACTGGTGCCACACCTGTATTTTGCGAGATCAATGACAAGAACTTTTGCATAGATGTTGATAAAATAGAAGATGTCATAACAGATAAGACTAAAGCAATTATGCCGGTACACCTTTATGGACAAAGCTGTGACATGGATTCTATCTTAGATATAGCACTAAGAAATAATCTTTTTGTCGTAGAAGATGCGGCACAAGGCGTTGGAGTTAGATATGATCGCAAGCATACCGGAACGTTTGGCCACTTGGGTGTTCTTTCGTTTTATGGTAACAAGACAATCACCTGTGGCGAAGGCGGTATAGTCCTTACAAACTCTAAGGAATTGAGAGACAAAGTTTATCGACTTAAAAATCACGGCAGGATGAAGAAAGGACAGTTCGTACACGAGGAGATAGGTTACAACTTTGCATTTACAGAGATGCAGGCTGCTATTGGTGTATCGCAACTTAAAAAGCTATCAGCAATAAAAGATAAGAAAAAAAGAATCTATGATAGATATATGCAGTCTCTAGAGCCTGTATTTGAACACCTTAAGCCGATTTGGGTTGACCCCAAGTGTGACCCAGTTTGGTGGTTCACATCGTTTTTGACGCAAGAAAGAAAAGCCTTAGAGAAATATCTACTATCCTTTGGAATACAAACCAGAAAGTTCTTTTGCCCGTTGCATATGCAGCCCTGTTACGACCATATGGAATTTGACAGATCTAAATTTAAGTTGAGTGAAGATATTTATAATCAAGGCATATCGTTGCCATCAGCATACAATCTCACTATAGAAGAACAGCAGCACATCATAGAAAAGATATTGGAATTTTATAAATGATACCTTTAGTTAAAAATACTATATCAGACAGAGAAATAGACCTTCTTGCCGACTGGTTGCGTGGATACCCTAGACTAACCAAAGGGGAGTTGACGATACAGTTTGAGGATAAGTGGTCTGAACTGATTGGATGTAAGCACTCTGTGTTTGTCAATTCAGGATCATCTGCGAACCTACTGATGCTATATTCTCTAATTGAATCTGGCAAGATAAGTATAGGAGACAAGGTTGTAGTTCCGGCTGTTTCTTGGGCAACGGACTTAGCACCTGTCTGTCAGCTAGGTCTAGAACCCGTATTATGCGATTGTAATCTACAAGACCTGTCGGTTGATTTAGAGTACCTAGAGGGCTTACTAAAGAACAACGACATTAAGGTTTTAATTCTTGTGTCTGTGTTGGGCCTTGTCCCTGAAATGGACAAAGTCCAAAAACTCTGTGATAGCTACGATGTAATATTGCTGGAAGACACTTGTGAGTCCATAGGTTCTAGCTACAATGGGCAGAACTTGGGGACGTTTGGTTTGATGTCATCATTCTCTACCTACTTCGGCCATCACTTTTCTACAATAGAAGGTGGAGTGGTCTGCACAAACGATGACGACACATATAACGTGTTGAAGTCTCTAAGAAGTCATGGCTGGGACAGAGATACAGACCCATACTACAAGAATAAGCTTAGAAAAGACTACTTTGTATCTGATGATTTTGATTCGCTATACAAGTTTTATATGATGGGCTTTAACTTGAGATCAACAGACTTAAACGCTTTCTTGGGCCTAAATCAATTAGACAGCTTTGACAGCGTTATTGAAAAGAGAAATAGTAACTATAACCTATATCACGAACTAATAACTTGTGCAGATTGGAAGCCTCACGAATCCTCTCAAGAAAGATTTGTATCTAACTTTGCTTATCCAATGATTTCTAGAAATAGACACAAAATAGTAGATAAGCTCACCACAAATGAGGTAGTAACTAGGCCATTGATATGCGGCTCTCTTGGCAAACAGCCGTTTTGGACAAAGAGATACGGAGTCAAGCACCTACCAAACGCTGATATAGTAAACGATTGTGGCTTTTACCTGCCAAATAACACAGACATAACAGAAGAAGAAATTAGATTTGTATGCTCGCTAGTGGAGGACGCATAATGATTAATGTTTCACAAAAAGATAATCCCGACCTTTACTTTGACTACAGGTTGGGTCTTAACCTGCTGCAAAATATAAAAGATGAAGACTACGAATATCCAGAAGACATCGTAGACTTTCATATTTACACAGAAGTCAAAACAGACAAAGAGCTTGAATGTGTTAAGTCCTTCTTGGCTACACAAAACTTAGATCACACCAATCTTATAATTTGGTCAGACTACAACATAGAGGATAATGAGCTTATTCAGCCATACAAAGACTGTCTAGACCTACGAGTGTATAACGCTAGGGAAGAAGCGGTGGGAACACCTATGGAGCACGAACACACTATGTTAGACGCTTCCGACAGCAAGTACTACCTCAAGTCTGACCTCTTTAGATTAATGATGCTACATAAGTATGGAGGCGTTTGGGCAGACATGGATATTGTATTCTTAAGAGATTTTAAATCCATCTTGGATCAAGAATACATGTATCAGTGGGGTGGAGACACAGACTTTGCTAACCTTGGTGCCTGTGCGACAATGCTGGCTATGAAAAAACAAAGTGAATTTTCTCACAGAATGCTAGACGTTGTAAAGACCATGCCCGCTCTAGGCGATACAACAGTTTGGGGTAAGGATACATTTGCCAAACTTTGGAGAGAGTGGCCCAACTTTACCATTTTCCCCTCTACATTCTTTAACACAGAGTGGTTGATTAGCAAGGTAGACAGACAGCTCAGTGAAGACGTGGAGAATGACTGGTTCTACAACAAAAAGGACACAGCAAAAGACCATCTCTTCTTAGAAGCGTTTACTTGGCATTGGCATAATTCTTCTAAGAAAACGTTTCCAATAGAAGAAGGCTCTAAGTTTGATCTTCTAAGAAAAAGAACCGACAAGTTGCTGAAAGAGAAGGGTATTCTTTGATGAAGACATCTGTAGTAATACCTGCTACTAACGGCAATTTTGGGTATCTGAACTGCATACTTAGACACTATGAAGACGGTGTTGAGATTCCCGACGAGGTTGTCATATCAATCTCCAATGCACACAAGTTGGAGTCATCTGACATTGATTGGCTTGAAGATAAATTTAAAGACGCCTTTGAGTTGAAGATTATACGGCACTCCTGCACTATGATCCAAGGTCCAAACAGAGATTCTGTAACCAAGTCTGCCACGGGAGACATTATAATCTCTAACGATGCGGACGATATACCGCACCCACAAAGAGTACAAATAATTAAAAAGCTGTTTGCAGAGAATGACATAATGCAGCTTAATCATGGATACCAGACAAAGAAAAGTTTTCAGTTCGTGCAGGACATGGAAATTGTGTCATGCGAAAGGGTATTTAACCACCACTTTCCAAACTGTGACCCCAACTTAAAAGACAGGCCAAATCCTCATGACCTTGGTTTCCACGCACCGTACGGAGGTAATCTACCTTGGACTATTCACGCTGGCAACGTTGCGTTTTCCAAAGCCGTATTTGATGTCATGTCTTGGAGGCACACGGAAGAAATAGCTTGGGACTATGATTTCTGCATGGATGTGCTATACCACTTTAAAAAATCAATGATTATAGACGCTCCGCTTCTATGGTACAATCTATTAGATACAAGAAGAAACTACGCTAATCCTAAAGATTTAGGCGAACTTTACAAGGAATAAACATGAAAGATACATATCAATTAAAGGCGATCAACGTAAAAGATCTAGACGTTCTTGAGACTAAAGAGTCTGATAAGAACACGGTGTCTATATGTAAACACAAGAAGACTGGCAAAATCATCATACATAGATATGCCAGCAGAGGGAAAATCAATAACTTCATTGAAAATTATGAGTTTATTGATAAGGATTACAATAGTACGCTCCGGCCTCTAGATATGGAAAAAGCCAAAGAAATAATGAAAAGACTTGAGGACGGCACTCCATATTCAAGCATCTATATTTTTTATGAAGATGTTTCGATGGTTACTGAGGATACTATGCCAGAAAAGTCAGAACAAGAGCATAAATATACATCGACAGGAATTAAGTTCTGGAGACATCAAGAGAGCATGATGAGCTACAAAAATGGAGAAGGAAACTCTGTTGTTTGTACGCATATCTCACCAGAAGGAGCGTGTAATCTTAAATGTCCATACTGTTCTGTCACATATAGAGATACTCACTCTAGGATTGAACTAGATGTTATAAAAGACTACGTAACCAAACTTAAATCTAGAGGCTTAAAGGCTGTTATACTAACAGGAGGAGGCGAACCCACTTCCTACAAAAAATTTAATGAGCTTGTTCAATGGCTCAAGTATGACCAAGAACTTTCCGTCGCTTTGATTACTAATGGCACGCTCGCCAAAAGAATTAAACCTGAAACTTGGGCGGCGTTCTCTTGGGTCAGAGTTAGTATTAATTTGTTCCACGATTGGGAAAATAGAATTGGCGATAATTTTGAAGTTGAGCATCTTGACCCAGAGTGCGTTGTTGGCTGTTCTATGGTGTACACGGTGGAGCATGAGTCTACAAATGAAATAATGACTGACAGAATTAAAATGTTTGAAAAGGTTAGTAAGATAGCAGATAGACTTGGGGCTAAATACATTAGGCTCTTACCGAACTGCCTACTAGAGCAGAAGCATTTGCTTGCACAACATAGATCTCTAGACAACACCTTGGCACAACTAGATGATGACAGGTTTTTTCATCAATATAAAATACACGGTGCTCCAAACAGCAGTGTTTGTCATCAGGCATACTTTAGGCCGTATCTTAGTGAAGAACCAAATCATGAGACGGGTAGACCCGGAACCGTATACCCATGTGATAGTGTAGTTCTTAACGATGGGTATGAACACTTCGCTAAAGAATATCAGCTTTGTGCCCCAGAAGACATACTTGATTTCTTAGACGGAAAGATTAAAGCAAAATTTGACCCTAGAGAAAGATGTAAAGGATGTGTGTTTACAGAGAATGTAGACATGTTAGATAGATTTAAAAATAATAAGCTAGAGTTGTTTGATCAATTTCAGCTACCATTGATGCATGAGGAATTTGTTTAATGAATAAATATAATGAGGACTACTACGAAAACGGTGTACAGCTAGGAATTAGCGGATACGCAAACTATAGATGGATGCCAGACTTAACGATACCGATGGCAGAAAGAATGGTAGAATATCTATCTATAAAAAAGACAAATAAAGTCTTAGACTTTGGTTGTGCCAAAGGATACCTAGTAAAGGCTTTTAGCGAACTTGGCTATGACTGTGAAGGCACAGATGTTAGCACTTATGCACTGAACAAAGCACCGTCAGAGATTAGAAGTAAGCTTTTTGAATACAGCGACAATAATCTTTTTGGTAGATTCTACGACACAGTAATCGCTAAGGATGTGTTTGAGCATATTGAGCCGTTTGATTTGATGGATATATTGATAAAACTGCAAGAACACAGCGACAGGCTGTTTGCGGTAGTTCCTCTTGGTGACGGCAGTAAGTACATAGTACCTGAGTATGAAAGCGACATCACGCACGTTATTAGACAGCCCAAAGAATGGTGGACAGACTTCTACGAAAAAGCGGGATACAAAGTTCAGTTTTTCTCGTACTTGATGGATGGTCTTAAAGATAACTGGTCACACTACCCTAAAGGAAATGGATTCTTTATTTTATCATGCTAATTTTAATTATACAAGAAAACGGTAGGCACGACGGCAATAGAGATTTTAGAGAATGCTTTTGTGCTAAAAGAGCGTTTGAGCATCATGGTCACGCCGTAAAGGTCTGGGGATTGGGTCATGAAAATTACGAACAAGAACCAGACTACTCTACCTACGACCTGATCATAAATCTAGAAAACTATGATGAGACAGGCTGGGTTCCTAGCCTCGCCAAGGTACAAACAAAGAAGTTTTTATGGTCTATAGATGCACACGTAAAAGGCATTGATACATACCTAAAAACCGCAAACGAGGGTAACTACGACCTTATACTGCAAGCTACTCCAGAGTTTGTTACGCAAGGGTCTGTTTGGTTGCCAAATTGTTATGACGACGAAGTTATCAAGCCTATGGGCATAGAAAAGGAACACGGAATTGGATTCTGTGGAAATCTAGTGAATAGGGGACAGCTTATTAACTTACTACAAAAAGAAGTAAATCTTAAGCTAGACGAATTTGTTATCGGCCAAGATATGGTCAAAGCTATAAACTCCTATAAGGTTCACTGGAACGCAAATATAGGTATAGATATCAACTACAGAAATTTTGAGACTTTGGGTTGTGGTACGTGCCTACTAACTAGTCACAGTAACCATTATGAGTCTCTGGGGATGGTAGACGGAAAGAACTGTCTTGTCTACAGAAATGTAGAGGAAATGCTTGAAAAAGCTAGATTTTGCTTGGATAATGACGGTTTTAGGACTACTATATCTAATAACGGTCTTGTCTTAGCCGAAGAACACACGTACAAAAAAAGAATTTCTTATATACTACAACTTTTAGAAGGAGAACGAAGATGAAAGAACTAATCGACTTTTTGGTCAATCACGTAGCAGCCAATGGCCCAGTAAAGGCTTTGGTTAGCGGAGGGTCTATTGACGCCGTTGACGGCGTAACCCAAGTAACAAAAGGTGAAGCCGACGTTTACGTGGTTTTACAGCCCACCCCTATCGACGCAGCGATTGTAGACGCAACACCTGTCGTGGTGTATGTCTCGGATGGGAAGCTTAATATGCGACCAAATTCACAGCCTGAAGCTGTGATGGGCAAAAAGCCTCACGGTCAGAACATTCTGTCTGAACAGGTTGTTGTTTATTCAACATCAGACATCGTAAAGCCAGAGCCAGAACCTGAGATAAGATCAACTCTACCACCAGAAGACGTTGGAGTGGCTTTTTCTATCAGCGGAGAGGACTCAACAACTACTCCGGGACCGGAAGAAGAGAGCGACGACAATAACGATGTTTCAGGGATGGTGTGGTAAGCATGAAAGTATTAATAACTGGTGGAACAGGTTTTTTAGGTAGAAGCCTGACTCAACACCTAAATAACCTAGAATATGAGGTTTACTCTGTAGGCTCCAAACATTGGGATCTTAGGAGTCAACATGTTTGTGATACTCTATTGACACAGGTTGCACCAGATGTTATAGTTCATGCCGCTGGAAGTGTTGGGGGTATAGGAGCCAATCAAGAGAATCCCGGTAAGTTTATGTATGATAATCTTATTATGGGTGCTAATATGATTGAGCTATCTAGACAACACGAAATTGATAAGTTTGTTCTTCTTGGTACTGTGTGTGCGTACCCCAAGCACACGCCCGTGCCATTCACAGAAAATGAGTTATGGAATGGCTACCCAGAAGAAACAAATGCCCCATACGGTATAGCAAAAAAAGCTCTTATGAAACTTCTGGAAACATATAAAGAGCAATACGATATGAACAGTGCCTGTTTGATTCCAGTAAACATGTACGGGCCTCATGATCATTTTAATTTAACTACAAGCCATGTTATACCAGCCCTAATTTTAAAGTTTTATAATGCTATGAAGAATGCGGAGCGGAGTGTTACACTTTGGGGGACAGGAACTGTCTCTAGAGAGTTTTTGTATGCTCCAGATTGTTGCGAAGCTATTGCTTTAGCAATTCAAAAAGACGTTGGTCCAGAGCCTATAAACATCGGTACTGGAAAAGAGATAACCGTCGCAGATCTAGCTAAAGAAATTGCAGAACAAATGGGATATGAAGGAGAAATAATTTATGATCCATCTAGACCAGACGGTCAACCCAGAAGATGTTTAGACACTCAAAGAGCTAAAGATAGATTGGGCTTTGAGGCAAAGACAGACCTGCAAACAGGTCTTAAACAAACTATAGAATGGTTCTTAGTCGCAGACGAAGAGGGAGAAGACGGATGAATTTAGGATTTTACATACATCAAACTTCGGACACAAAATTAAACTCCGATATATACCAATTATTAAATAGTGCTATTGAAGATAACTTAGTAGATGACGCATCCTTATTTTATAATGAGATAGACTATAATCCAAACATAAAGAAGTTTGGCAGTTTTAACTCTACCGACCTGTGGTCGTTTACTGGGACTTTAGTTGTCACATCTTTGACTTCTCTACCATTAGCTGAAAGCGTCGTTAATAGAATAAAACTTATTTATATGTACTGTAAAGATGAGATTGCTAGTGGCGATCTAAACGAACTAATGCGACTACTTTCAATAGACCCGTCTATGACTGTTGTAGCAAAAAGCGAGGAAGATAAAAAGGAATTTTACAGAGTAACAAAAAAAGAAATACCTGCAATTAAAAACTTTAATGCAGAGGAAATTTTAAAGGTGTAACATGAAAGATTTCGATAAAAAAGTTGTTCAGATGTATAATGACGAAAACAAGAGTACCTATGAAATAGCTAAAGTTCTAGAAACATATCCAAACAAGATACGTAGGACTTTGATAAAGAACGGATACAGCCTTAAGGACAAGAGCGAAGCACAAAAGACAGCCTTAGCTGAAGGTAGAAGCTCCCACCCAACAAAGGGTAGGAAAAGATCTAGGCAAGAAAAGATAAAGATCAGCAGTAGCCTAGTTGACTACTGGAATGACATGACCGAGAAAGAGAAAAAGCGTAGATCTAAAATAGCTAAGAATAACTGGAAGAAAATGTCCGCTGAACAAAAAGAAACAATGCGTTCAAAGGGTATCGCAGCTATACAATTAGCAGCCACAAACGGATCTAAACTAGAACAGTTTATACAATCCAAACTGCACGAAGCTGGATTTTCCGTAAGAATGCATCAGGTGATAATTCCGGCAGAAAATTTAGAAATAGACTTGTACATTCCAGAATTAAAGACTATAATAGAGGTAGATGGTCCGTCTCATTTCTATCCGATATGGGGAGATGACAAACTACAGAAGCAAATAAATGCCGACCTTCGTAAAAGCGGTACGCTTCTTAGTAAGGGCTATGTTGTGATACGTGTCAAGTCTCTTGGGCAAGAATCTTTAGCTAAGAGAGAAAGCTTGGCAGAAGTAGTAACCGAGTATTTGAATAGTATTAAAAGTAAATTTCCACCAAGATCAAAACGTTTTATAGAGGTTGAATAATGATTGAAATGAAGGAAAGAGATTTGTTTGAGGATATTGAGTTGCAAACACCAATGAACACAGATACTACAGTAAAGGATGTTATTATGGAAGAGGGAGCACCGAGTATAACGTCTCCAGAATGGAACGATTACATACTTGAGCTTTTTGCCGATAACGAACTCTTTGACGGTAGGCCAACATGTGCAGGTCTAAGAAGAGTTTCTGAACTGGTCTTGGGCCAAATCGTATCTAGTAAACCAACACAAGTCTTCCCTCCTAGTAGCGGAGACGAAGTTGGTAGAGCTACTGTGGTCTGGGAAGTAGTATTTGCAGATGGCTCTGTATTCTCTGACGTAGCAGATAGCTGGGAGGGCAACACAGACGACATGTTCTGCGTGTTTAACACCGCCACGGCAGCTACCCGTGCGGAGGGTAGGGCTTTAAGAAAAGCTCTTAGATTGCGAACTGTGGCCGCTGAAGAGATGACAAAGAAAGACACGGCTAGTATTGTTAAGAGTATTAGTCAAACAAAGCGAGTAGAAACAGAAGGCGAGTATGATGATTCCTACAGGATGAGTGATGCTCAAGCAAACTTTATCGACTCAAAGTGTAAACAATTAAATCTTAACGTAGCAGAATTTTTCAATGAGGTATTCGATTTAAATGTAAAGAGAAAGATTGACAAGCGTCAAGCAAGTGACGCAATCAAAAAGCTAAATGATTATCAACAAGATAAAAGTTTGATTCCTGATTCTATCACCGCTTTTGTAGCAGAATGGAGAAATTAATGAAAGTTACTTATCAAACCAAAAACGGCAAGCTTAGTGTCGAGCTTGAGGGCGATGCACAGCGAGACATCTTTGCTGAGATTGCTAAATTCCAAGAGGTTTTCGAGGAAGACACATGTGGAAAGTGCGGATCTACCAACATTAAATTTGTTGTTAGAAACGTGGATGAAAACTTGTACTACGAATTGCGTTGTGCAGACTGTGGTGCAAGACTATCGTTTGGATCTATGAAGAAGGGTGGCGGCTTGTTCCCTAAACGTAAGGATAGCGAAGGGAATTGGCTACCTGACCGTGGATGGGTTAAGTGGAACCCTAAGACTGAGAAAAACGAATAGTTACTTAGCCAACTAAAGTTGAGTTTACTAGTTCTCAAACGATGGCTAAGAACATACAAAACTAGAAAAGGGGTGGCGTAAGCCACCCCTCTCTTTAATCATTAACGATAAGTTTCTGGTCTTAATCTAGGTTAAAGGAAAGCCAAACCAGACTATAGCCTCCTGTTTAGGGGGCTATTTTTATAGGTACTCTAAAGTAAAATAAAGACCGTACTGAGTTTTGCTACCAATACTATCTGGTGAGGCACTGATTGCCAAAAACCAGTCATGTCTGGTACTTTGATGTGCCGTACCCTGATTAGTTAGCCAGTTTATGCTACCATCAGCAAGGCCGGAAGGTAAAGTATCTGCGGCTGAGGTATTAAGACCGCTCATTCCGGGGGATGCGGTAAAATCTAGGTCGGACATCGCTTCTGCTGGATCAAATTCAGTCCATGCATAATTAGTGACGCCTCTCATGGCCAAGGTTCCGCTTTGCCCGTTGTGAGCCTCGTTTGGCTGAGGATGGCGGCACTCGAATACTTTTGTGCTCACCCCACTCGCCTGTTTGGAAATATCGTTACGATCAAAAATACGCATTTTACAATTCTGAACTCTAACGGCTTCAGAGTGTGTAAATCTTATATTAAGAGGTGCGTAGTAGTTTGGCATACCTGATAGACCAATAGTGCTACCGCCATTGGCTGAAACACCGCTGTTTGGTATTGAATCAGAAGACACCCATTTGGTATTTTTGCATCTAATTCCGCTAGCGGTTCCGTCGCCATTGGTTACATATGTTGTATCTTGATACTGACCTACTGGTACGGAGATACCAAAACCTCCGCCAAAAAACCCTATACCAGAGCCAGACGTATGTTTAATCTCAGTGGAGGTTCCTCCACCAGCTATGCTTGTCTCGTTAGCATAGAATTTAATTTCAGCCATTATTTAAACCCTCCTTATAGAAGTTCATAATATTATACACGAAAAGTAGTTAAATTTAAAATTAATTTGTGGTTATTGTCAGGTCTATGTAGTTCTCCTCGTTAGGATATCTGGATACATTTCCCCTCCAGTCTCCTAGCATAAATGTGTGTGAGATATCGTTGTGGAAGTGGAAAAACAAGTCATATTTGTTGTTATCTGATTTTTCACTTATCTCAACATCTACCTCTTGTTGACCCTCTTCTAGTCCAAATGGGCCATCTGTCGATTCAGATTCTGCATTTGAAGCTATAGAAAGTCTGTTATATTCTTGATTTGTTGCTAACTTAGGCTTTTCATCAAATACAAACTGATAATCTACCTCTGCTCTGACTATGGCCAAGTTAAAGCTTTTACCAAGCTCAGTTGGCTGATAGCCGCCTGCATGTACAGAAACGCCCACGCTTGTGTTAGATACAGGTCTTCCGCTTTCAACGACAGTAAATCCAGTGTAAGAGAAGTCAT